>Ga0180431_10001034_pt1 | contig 39073 bp, 35 predicted proteins | sample SS_ome_11_FD_132459 | JGI IMG/M metagenome (GOLD analysis project Ga0180431, IMG submission 132459) | Hypersaline lake sediment archaeal communities from the Salton Sea, California, USA - SS_1_MS_1 metaG | ecosystem: Environmental > Aquatic > Non-marine Saline and Alkaline > Hypersaline >... | reverse complement strand
GATGGCTACCTCGCCCTACCCCTCGCCCTCGGCCACCGGGAGCGCCTGGAGCCGGGTGAACCGGCACCCGAGCTCGCAGGCGCCGGGGCCCTGGTCCACGGCGCGCACCACCTCCACGGTCGCGCGCAGGTCCGCGTGCGCGAACGCGGGCGGATGCGTGCGCAGCAGGACCTCCATGCGCTCGCCCGGGGGCACGGATTCCTGGACCCGCACCCGGATGCCGCCGCGGCTCAGGTCGCACGCGCGCCCCTTGCACAACAGGTCGCTCTGTGCCCGGCAGTACCACACCGGGCTCGAGATCGGCCGCCGCGCGTGCCTGCGCCGGTTGCGGTCGTCGACCCCGATGCGCCGGATAAACCGGCCGCCCGCCTCGTACGTGCCGTCCTCGCGGTCGCGCACGCGGCGCACCTCCACGTACTGGTACCGCCGCCGGCCTCCGCGCGCATACGCAGGGACCGCGGGCTCGCGCGCCTCGCCGCGCGCGGGCTCGTCGCGGATCGTGGCGCGCAGCACATGGCCCGGCTCCAGGGGAACGTCGGTGACGAACCGCACGCCGCCGCGAGAGACGTCCACGGTGCGCGCGTGGTGGGTGACGTCGTCGCGCACGAACGCGAAGTCCATGGGCGTGCTGACGTGTTCGCGGGGATGGGCGCGTCGGTTCTCGGCCGCGCGCTCGTCGGCCGCGGTCTGCTCGCGCTCGCGCGCGAGCGCGAGCAGGGCGTCGCGCACCTGGGCGAGCGCCTGGCTTGTGCCCGCCTTGTCGCGCACCGAGTGCCGCGCGCTGGGCGGGCGCCGGCCCGCGCCCGGCTCGGGTGCGGGCCCGGACGCGCTCTTGGCCTGCTCCTGGACCCCCGAGGCGGTGCGCAGGCACTGCGGGCAGGTCCCCTGCGCGGCCTCGCCCTCGAACTCGCGGCCGCACTGTGTGCACAGGGTCATGGCGTGGCACGCTCCCCAGGCTGGCCGGGGCCCGCCCCCACGGCCCAACCGTTCCCGAGGCGCAGGCCCGCGCTCGTGACTGTACGCGCCCCTGCGCGCGCGGTCAAGGCCGCCCCGTCCTCAGATAGGCCCGCCCCGCGGGCCGGCGAAAAACCGGCCGACCGGCGAAATCCGGTGAAGGTGGGCGCGGCGCCGTGACGATACACACAACACAGGCGGACGGCAGGGGCGCGCCTAGTCCCGGTCCGCGCGTGCCAGGCGAGGAGGAAGCATGGTGTCCAGGAAACTGGCCGTCCCCCGAGGGACAAGGGTCCGGCGCATCAACCTCTCCCGCAAGCAGGCGGTCTGCCCCCGGTGCGGGCGGCTGTGCAAGCGCCATTCGCTGGGCACCCGGCGGCTGCGCGAGGTCGGCATCAGCGGGCCGACCCTCCTGGAGGTGACCTACAGCAAGCACTACTGCGAGGACTGCCGCCGCCACTTCTCCCTGCCCATGGACCACCTGGCCATGCCCAGCGGCCGGTTCACGAACCGCGTGCGCCGCACGGCCATCGACCTCGTGGTCAAGCAGTCCATGACTCTGGAGAAGGCCACCCAGCGCATGCGGCAGAAGTACCACGTGCACGTGCCGCCCACCACCCTGCACGACTGGGTGGTCGCGGAGATGGACGTGCCGCGCACCTAGGCGCGCCAAGCACCCCGGCCCGCGCCAGCGCCGACCTGTCCGTACGTTCCGAACCTGCGCCGTACGGACACGCACACACCCCGATCCATCCCGATGTTCCACATTTTCAAGTAGCCCGCTGAACGTCGTCCCCACGCGCTGCGCCACTTTTTCAAATAAGCGGCTGAGCGTTCGTCCTAACGCGCTGCGCCATTTATTCAAGTAGCTGGCCGAGCGTTCCACTCCACGCGCTGCGCCATGTATTCAAATAAGCGGCTGGGCGTTGGGCGCTGCTCGCTGCGCGGCACCACGCACCGCAATCCCCGCCCGCACACCCGCTTGACACCGGCCTTCCGTGGGGTAGGGTGTGGATAGGAGGCGGGGCAGAGACAGACACGCAGGGCGCCCGAGGCATCGCAGGGGAGGCGTCATGGACCATGGCTTCCGATCCCCGACCCGCGCGTTCGTGCGCGGCGCGGTGCGCGTGGTCGTGTCGGCCCTGGTGGTGGGCCTGGTCTGGTATGTGGTGCTGGCCGCAGGTCTGCTCGCCGGTGATTTCCTGTTCCGGTCAAGCTCCTGGTTGCGCTCGGTCGGGGATTTGCCGAGCATGGTGGCCGCGCTTTGCGCCAGCGCGCTCGTGGCAGGGCTCGTTGTGGCCGCAGTCGGCTGGCCCCCCTGGGCTGGCGTCCTGCTCGCCCTGATGGTCGGCGGGGCGGCAGTCGCCCTGCTTGCGTTCAATGCCGGGCGAGCGGCGGATGAGGCGGGGAGCCTGGTGCACGCCGCGGCGCTCGTGGTGGCGGCGCCGACCGCGGCCGCCGCACTGGCGTTCCTGGTCGGAAGGCGCGTGTTCCGCGCCCGCCCCAAGCCCGCAGGGCGCCTCGCGGCCCGCGCCGCGTTCGCCAGGAAGCTGACCTGGATTCTCTTGTTCGTCGCAGCGGCGGCCGTGCTCACCGCGCTCCTCTCCGCCCTGCCGAGCGCAAGGCCGGCTGCGCGCAGGACCGCGTGTATGCGGAACCTGAAGGCCATCTCCCGCGCGTTGGACGTGTACGTCTCCGCGTACGGGACCGTGCCCATGGACGCGCAGGGCAGGCCGAGTCTGGTGGCCCTGACCCGGGGCGCGGGGGCGCTCGACCCGGACGTGCTCACGTGCCCGGCCGACGAGCGCGAGGCCCGGGGCGGCGGGCCCAGGGTCTCGTACCTCGTGTATCCGCACCTGAGCGCGGACACGCCGCGCGACTACATCATTGTGTGCGACAGGCCGGGCAACCACGACTCCGGCGGCAACGTGCTGTACCAGTCCGGGCAGGTGCGTGGCTCCTACACCTCGGCGGAGGCCTACCGCGCGTGGGCGCAGCGGTTCGCGCAGGGCGATGAAGAGGCCGCCGCCCACCACCCCGCACAGTGGGACCGCGCCCGCGCCGCGGCGCAGGCGGAGGGGCGGTAGGGGTACGCCCGCGCCGTAGGCCGTCAGCGGTATACAGGAGGCCCCGCAGCGCCATGGATAGCGGAAGGCGTCGGCTGGTCCTGACGATCTGCGTACTGTACCTCGTGGGGGCTACGCGGGGCTTATCCAGTTTCAACTCTGCGTGCCGATCTCGACCTATGCCCAGGATCGATGTGTGCCGCTGGTGGTGTGGGTGGCCGTATGGGCTGCGGCCATTCTTGTCGGTGCGAGCCTGTCCGTGCTCAAGCGGCGGATCCTCGGCCGCATAGGGTGGACGGTGCTTTCGGTTGTGGGCTTGCCTGGGGTGTTCTACGTTCTCGCCCTGTTCCAGGTCGGCGTGTCCGTGGGCCTCAGGACGCTGCGAGGCGCGCTCGCGGAATATTGACACGCGCCCTTCGCCCCCGCACAACGGAGGGGGGAGCGGGCGCGTGCGGCGCGGGGGCTGCCTGAGCCTCGCGAGTGGAGCGCCTGCCACGGACTCGCGTCCTGCGCGCGGTGCGCGTTGGGCCACGGGTGCGCCTGGAGCTTGGCCCCCGGCAGTCGCGTCCCGCGCGCGGCGTCCAGGGTCCCGCGGACCGAGCGGCCGGCGGCCGTTCCCGGGTTGAAGGCCGCGTCCGTCCCGCGTGAGGCGCGGATGCGCAGTGCGGGGCCCGGCGGGGCCCTGCCCGGTCGGCTGGAGCCGGATCATGCGACGGCCCAAGGAAATCGCCATCCCGGCGGCGCTGTTGATCGCGGGCGTGGTGCTCTTGACCGTGCACGCGGTCGCCAACAAGGACGCGGCCGGCGTGGGCATGGCGCTCGGGACCGCGGGGGTGCGGCTGGTGATGGGCGTGGTCCTGGGCGTGATCGCGTGCCTGTTCACCGCGGCGCTGTTGGGCACGTCGTTCGGGTCGCTGTGGGGCGCGGTGCTCAAGCTGGCCGCCATCGCGGTGTTCCCCCTGGCCGGGGCGATGCTCTTCCCGTACGTGGGCTGGATCCTGCTCCTGTTCGTGGACATGGGGCTCATCCTGTGGCTCTTCGACCTCACCACGCTGGAGCTCGCGGTGCTGGTGGTCACCTTGTGGGTGTTACAGCTCTTGGCGCTCTTTTCCGCCGGGCTCGTGGTCGCGGGCGTGCTGGGGGTATGAGTGCGGCCCCCCTCTCCCCCCGGGAGAGGGCCGGGGTGAGGGACGGCCTTCTCCCTCTCCCCTCGGGAGAGGGCCGGGGTGAGGGACGCTCTTCTCCCTCTCCCCTCGGGAGAGGGCCGGGGTGAGGGACGTCGGCGCGCCGGTCCGGTCCGGTGACGGTCCGCGCGTGCACCCAGCGCGGGCGTGGCGTGGGGCAGAGAGTCTGCGGCCTTGACGCGGGGTCCGGAATCCGTAGGCCTGTTATACGGGCGAGTGTGGTCCGCGAGGCGCGTTCTTGGCAAGGTCCCCAGGTCCGGCGGGGGCCCAGACGTGGGAGGGGCGAGGGATGGAAGCCGATGCAAAGGAAGTGAAGGTGCCGGCGGCGCTGCTGATCGCAGGTGTTGTGATCGTCGTGGCGCACGGAGTCTGGCTTGCAGGACCGGCGGGCGGTGTGCTGATGCTCGCTGCGCTTCTGATCGGCTTACTGATCAATCTTATCGTAGGGGTCATCGGATGCCTGATCACCGTGCGTCTGGTCGGCTCGTCGTTCGGGTTCTTCTGGAACGCGATTCTCAAACTCAGCGCGGTGATCGTGTTCCCGTTCGCAGTAGCGATCTCGATCCCGGTTCTGGGCTGGGTTCTGGCGTTCGGCCTGTACCTGGGGCTTCTGCGGTGGCTCTTCGACCTCCAATGGTTCGAGGTCGTCGTGCTTGTTGTTGTGCTCATGCTAGTGGATTTCTTCGCTCGGTTCGCAACAACCGCGCTGGTAGCTAGCCTGGCAGGATAGCCGCCGGCGCGATCGGCCGGTCTGTTTCTCTCGTCCTCAGCGCGCCTCACCCTGCGCTCGCGCGGGGCAGGTACCGGTAGTACAGGGTCAGGTCCAGGGCCACGAGCAGCATGTTCAGCGCATACAGGGCCACGACCGGGTCCAGGTCGTGGACCACCTTGTGCACGATGCCGCTCAGGTACCCGAAGCACACGATGGTCATAAACAGCGGGCTCTTGCCTGCCACCACCTTGGTGCGCACGGCCTTGGCAATGGACAGGGGCCAGCTCACGCCGAAGCACACCAGCATCATGATCTCGAATACGCTCACAGGGGTCCTTTCCGTGTTCTCGCCTTACGCTTCTCTGTCCGGGGTTTGCGGCCGCCGCGGTCCGGGCGCGGGAACCGCTCCCTCCCCCTCACCCCCTCCCGGAGGGAGGGGGCACGGCTCTCTCCCTCTCCCCCCGGGGGGCGGCTCGGCGCGCGCGGTCAGTCCTCATATCCCTGGGGATGGGCCTTGTGCCAGGCCCAGGCCGTGGACACGATGGTCGCTAGGTCGCTGTGTTGCGGACGCCAGCCGAGGGCCTGGCGCGCACGCGCGGGGTCCGCGTACAGGGCGGGCGGGTCGCCGGGCCGAGGCGGGGCTTCGCGCACCAGGATCGGCCGGCCCGTGACCCTGCGCGCGGTGTCCACGACCTCGCGGACCGAGTGGCCGGCGCCGGTTCCCAGGTTGAAGGCGGCGCTCGCCCCGCCCGCGGACAGATACTCCATGGCCGCCAGGTGGGCGCGGGCCAGGTCGCACACGTGCACGAAGTCGCGCACGCACGTGCCGTCCGGCGTGGGGCAGTCGGTGCCGTACACGGCCACGTCCGCCCGCTTGCCCGCGGCCGCCTGGAGCACCACGGGCACGAGGTGGGTCTCCGGGTCGTGGTCCTCGCCCAGGTCGCCGTCGGGGTGGGCGCCCGCGGCGTTGAAGTAGCGCAGGCTCACGTGGCGCAGGTCCGTGGCGCGGCTCACCCCTTCGAGGATCTCCTCGCACTGGAGCTTGGTGTGCCCGTATACGGACAGGGGCCGGCGCGCGGCCTGCTCGCGCACGGGCAACCGGTCCGGGGCGCCGTACACCGCGCAGGTGGAGCTCTGCACGAACGCATGCACGCCCGCGTCCACGCACGCGCGCACAAGGAGCGCGGTGGCCGCGGTGTTGTTCGCGTAGTAGCGCTCGGGATGGGCCATGCTCTCGGCGACCTCGGTGTACGCGGCGAAGTGCATGACGCACGCGATCCGCTCGGTGCGCAACGTGGCGGCCACGAGCTCCGGGTCCGCCGCGCTGCCGGTCACGAGCCGCGCGCCGCGGCAGGCCCGGGCGTGGCCGCGCTCGAGGGTGTCGAGCACCACCACGCCGTGGCCCGCGTCCAGGAGCGCGCGCACCGCGTGGCTTCCCACGTACCCTGCCCCGCCGGTGACGAGCACGTTCATGCGGGTCTCCACGCCTGGCGCCGTGCGCACGGGCGCGGCGCTCGATTCGCCTGGACGGTTACGGGCCGCACGGGCTCAGCGCCCCTGCTTCCTGCGGGCGCGGGCCTGGCGCAAGGGATGCGCGCGCGCGGCAACCCGGGCCAGATCCGTGGTCTGAAACAGGTCGCCCAGGGTCTCGGCGCGGCGGATGCGGCGCAGCCCGCCCGACGCGGTCAGGAGCACCTCGGCGCTGCGCGGCCGGTTGTTGTAGTTGTGGCCCATGGCGTAGGCGTGCGCGCCCGCGTTGTGGATGGCCACCCGGTCGCCCACGCGCAAAGGTTCGAGCAGCCGGTCGCGGGCGAACTGGTCGCTGTTCTCGCACAACCGGCCGACCACGTTCTGCCGCTTGCGCCGTCCGCGGCCCCGGGCGTCCAACACGGTGACGTGGTGGTACGCGCCGTAGATGGCCGGCCGGGGCAGGTCGTTCATGCCCGCGTCCAGGCCCGCGAAGGTCTTGTGCGCGCGCTTGACGACAAGCACCGTGCCCACCAGCCACCCCGCGTCCGCGAGCACGTACCGGCCCGGCTCGGCCATGAGCATGGGCTCGCGCAGGCCCAGGCGCTTGCACCGGCGGTCCACGACCGCGCGCACCTCGCGCGCGACCCGGTCGATGTCAAGCGACGAGTCGTCGGGCCGGTACGGCACGCCGAACCCGCCGCCGAGGTTCAGGGTATCGATGTCCACGCCCGCGCGGCGCTTCACGTCCGCGACGATGTCGAGAAGCTGACGCATGAGCGCGGGGAAGTGACGCGGGTCGAGCACGTTGCTCGCGGTCATGGCGTGAATGCCGAACCGCTGCACGCCCATGCGCTTGGCGCGCCGGTAGGCGGCGGGCGCCTCGCGCGGCGGGACCCCGTACTTGGCGTCCGGGCCCGCGAGCACCAGGCTGTCGGCCGGACCGCGCGCGCGCACGCCCGGGTTCACGCGGAAGGACAGGAACTCGGGCACGCCGATGCGCCGCAGCATGGGCAGCATGCTCGCGTCGTCGAGGTTGAGGAGAAACTGGCACTCGCGCGCGAACCGCAGCTCCTCCTCGGGCGTGTAGTTGCCCGTGTACATGCCCCCGGCCCCGAGCTCGCGCGCCACCCAGGCCTCGGGCTGGCTGGAGGCGTCCGCGCCGAAGCCCTCGTCGAACACGATCTGCAGGAGCTCGGGGTTCGTGTTCGCCTTGACCGCAAAGAGCGGCATGAACCCCGGGAAGTGCCGGGCGAACGCGGTGCAGAACCGGCGGCAGTTCTCGCGCACCCGCCGCTCCTCGTACAGGAAGAACGGGGTGGGGAAGCGCTTCACTGCCTTGCGGATGTGTGCGGCGGGCAGGTACACGACCTGCGGGTTTGCGCGGGCCATGGGCGGGACCTACTCCTGCTTGCCGTAGACGTCGGCCGGGTCGAACACGCGCTCGCCGACCTCCTCGATCGTGCCGTCCGGGTTGCGGCGCTTGTAGAAGCACGAGTACATGCCCGTGTGGCAGGCCGCGCCGTTCTGCTTGACGCGCGCGAGCAGGGCGTCGTTGTCGCAGTCCGTGCGCAGTTCGCGCACCTCCTGCGTGTGTCCGCTCGTCTCGCCCTTGCACCACAGCTTCTGCCGGGAGCGGCTGTAGAAGGTGCACAGCCCGGTCTCCAGCGTCTGCTGGACGCTTTCCCGGTTCATGTAGGCGAGCATCAGCATCTGGCCCGTGGCCGCGTCCTGCACGATGCACGGGATCAGTCCCTTGGCGTCGAAGCGCAGGGAATCCAGGAACGAATCGGCCATCGCATTCTCCATGCCGTCCAAACAGAATGTCCAGTCCGTCATCGCCCGCGGACTGGACCGAACACCCCATCATACATCCGGCGCGCAGGCCGACAAGGAAAAACCCCTTGCGCTCGGACGCAGGCTCGGGCAAAAAAAGTTGACGCGCCGCGCGTCCGTGCGGTATGCGGTATGCAGAGCGGTCGTGAGGATGGGGGCTTGCAGAGCAAGGGGGACGGCTGCCGTGACCTCCGTTCCAGAGGATGTTCGGTACACGCGCGAGCACCTGTGGGTGCGCGTGGAGGACGGTGCGGCCCGGCTGGGCGTGACCGAGCACCTGGCCGACGAGATGGGCCGGGTGGTGGGCCTGGAGCTTCCCGAGGCGGGCCAGGACCTGGACGCGACCACGCAGCTCGCGGTGATCGCGGGCAGTAGCACGGGCGCGCTGGACGTGTTCGCGCCGCTGACCGGCACGGTGTCCGAGGTGAATGAGGAGCTCGCCGAGGACCCGGACCTGTTGGTCACCGACTGCTATGACGAGGGGTGGATCTGCGTGCTCACGGACCTGGATCCGGACGAGCTTACCGCGCTCTTGAGCCCCGAGGAGTACGAGGCCTTCCTGGCCGAGGCGGAGGAGTAGGCGGCAGCCCGGCGATGCGCCGGGGCCGGCCGGGCGGCGGGCGGGGCGCTTGCCCTTCCCAAGATCCGGATGGGTAGCTTGGTCCAGAGTCCGAGCAAGGGGGACGACATGAAGATTCTCATGCTCACCGACCTCGAGGGGGTCGGCGGCGTGTACAGCTTCCGGCAGTCCCGTGACGCGCACGGCAGCGCGATGAACCGCGCTGCGCTGCGCCATCAGATCGACGAGGTGAACGCCGCGGTGCGCGGCGCGTTCGCGGCCGGGGCCACCCAGGCGCTCGTCACGGGGCTCGGCGGGCACGGCGGGCCCGGCGACCTGGGCCGCGTGGACGAGCGCGCGGAGCTGTTGCTCGGCGGCGCGTCGTCGGCCGTTCTGCGCCGGATGTTCGAGGAGATCGGGTTCGACGCCGTGTTCCTGCTCGGGTTCCACGCCATGGCCAACACCCAGGGCGGGATTCTGAGCCACACCGGCAGCAGCAAGGGCATCTGGGGCGTGACCGTGAACGGCCGTCCCATGGGCGAGGCCATGCAGAACGCGATCCGCTACGGGGTCCTGGGCCTGCCGGTCGTGCTCGTCACGGGCGACGACCTCGTGTGCGGCGAGGTGGCCGAGTTCCTGGGCGACCAGCCTGTGTACGTAACGGTCAAGCGCGGCCTGGGCCGGGAAGTGGCGTGGCTGCCGAATCCCGCCGAGGCCTGCGAGCGGATCGAGGCCGGGGCGCGCGAGGCCATGGGCCGCATTGCGGATGCAAAGCCGTACCGGCCGGAGTTCCCGCTCAGGATCCGCACCCAGGCCTTGGACGCAGGTATCCTGGACCTGCGGCGCGGGCCCACGAACCGGCTCGACGCGGTGACCACCGAGCGCGTCGTGGACAAGCCTGAGGACATGTGGGGCTGAGCGGTCTCTAAGGTCTTCTATCCTATTGAAAATAAAGAGGATACGCGCAGAGCTGCCTGTTTGGCGACACAGCCGGCTTGTGCGATCCCCTCCTTGGGCCAGCGTCCGACAAGGCAGGGCAAGGAACGGGTATGGAGGGAATGCGCGAGCGGAACAGCTACAAAGCGTAGCAAAGTTCGGCACGATTTAGGCGGTAGGCGTAGCCTTATCGGGCGGATGTATGTGCGGATGTATATAGGGAGCTAGGGAAGAAGCAGGCGCACGCCGCGCGGGATCACCGAGAACTGCACGGGGGTGAATCCGAACGGGTCGCCGTCGAGCTGCACGGGCACGGGCTCGTCGCTGCGGACCTCGACGCTGCGCACGGCCTGGCCGGGCAAGGCCACGCATGGCGCTACGCGGGCCGCCAGGGCGCGCAAGGCCGCGACAAGGAGGCGCAGTCGGGAGGCACGCCGGAGCACGACCGCATGCAGGAGGCCGGAGTCCAGGCGCGCGGCGCGGGCCACGTGGAAGAGACCGCCGTAATTGCGCGCATTGGCGACCACGGCCAGTTCCGCCTGGACGGGCGCCTGGCCCGGCGTGTGCACGGTCAGGCGAGGCGGCTGGTACGTGCATGCGGTGCGCAGGATCGGACCGACGTATCGGCGCAACCCCTGCGGGCCACGGCGATGGGCTGAGATGTGGTGAATGACCATGGCGTCGAACCCGGCGCTGGCCACGAGCAGGAGGCGGCGCTCCTGGGCGGACGCGCCAGGGGGCGGATGCGCGCTGTCGTCGGGGAGGCGCGTGGCCATGCCCAGATCGAAGAGGCCGGTGCGGCCGCGCGCAATGATGTCGGCCAGACCGCTGGCCGTCCGAGGCAGACGCAGCTCGTGGCCGAGCATGTTGGCCGTGCCCAGGGGAAGCGCGGTGATGGGGGTCCGGGCCGGGTCGGGCAGGCCGTTGAGCACCTCGTTGACCGTACCGTCGCCGCCTGCGGCCACGAGTAGGTCCGCGTGGGGCGCGGCGTTGCGGGCATGGTCGCGTGCGTGCGCAGGTCCTTTCGTCAAAAGGAGTTGCGCCTCATGGCCGCGATGGACGAGCAGGTCGACGAGCTCTTGGGCGGGGCTGTGCCCGTGGTTGGCGCCCGCGATCGGGTTCGCGATCACGGCCACGCGGCGCAAGCAGTCAGAGGCGGGCGGCATGACCGGGATGTTCCACGGGAAACATGGTCAGGACTCTTCGAGCCCCAACGCCTCCAGGATGCGCGCGAAGTCAGCCGTGCTGTAGTACTCGATCACGATCTCCCCGCGGCCGCCTCGATCCTGGATGCGCACCTTGGTGCCCAGCCGCTCGCGCAGCCGCGCCTCGTAGTCCTGGACCACGGCCGCGGGTGCAGCGGCGCGGGTCCGCGGCTCGCGTCGGCGCGGCGGGTGCAATTCCCGGCGCACCAGGTGCTCGGCCTGGCGCACGGACAGGCCCTGGGCAGCGATCCGCCGCGCCAGGTTGACCTGCCTTTCCGCGCCCGCCAGGGACAGGAGCGCGCGCGCATGCCCTGCGGCCAGCGCACCCCGGCCCACGAGCTCGCGCACCTCGGGCGGCAAGGCCAGGAGCCGCAGCATATTGGTCACGGCCACGCGGCTGACGCCGATCCGCTGCGCGGCCTGCTCGTGGGTGAGGCCAAGGTCTTCCACCAGGGCGCGGTAGGCGTGGGCCACCTCCATGGGGTTGAGGTCCTCGCGCTGCAGGTTTTCCACGAGCGCGGCCTCGAGCATGCCTTGGTCGGTCACGGACGCCACGGTGGCGGGCACCCGGTCGAGCCCGGCCAGGCGGCAGGCGCGCAGACGCCGCTCGCCGGTGACGAGTTCGTACCCGCCCGCAGCGCGCCGGACCACGATAGGCTGCAACAGCCCGTGCTCGCGGATCGAGCCGGCGAGCTCTTCGAGCCGGTCCTCGTCGAAGTCCTTGCGCGGCTGGCGGGGATTCGGCCGCACCGCGTCCACGGGCAGGCGCGTGCTAGTGACTTCCTGCGCCTCATCCGCGTCGAGCGCGGCCCGAGGCTCGTCGGCCTGGCGATGCTCTTCGGTCGGTCGCGGCCCTTGCGGCAGCAGGGCGTCCAGGCCCCGGCCCAATCGGCGTGCGCTCTTGCTCATGCTTATTCCTTTATAGTATATAGCGCCTCCGTGCGACAGCGCAACGCTGCACCGCCGTATTATAGGGAAATGTTCGTGCGGCGAAAGCCCCTGCGCGGCGAGCGTTGCGCGAGCTCGCCGGGCATGGTCAGATGGCGGTCTGTACGCTGTGGCCCGTGGCCGCGCTCTCGCGCATCGCCTGCAACACGCGCATGACGCGAAGCGCGTGCGCGGGCGGGATGACAAGCGGCGCGCCGCTTCGCAGGTGGTCGGCGAAGTTCTCGTGCAGGTCCACGGCCTCGATCATGGCGGCCGAGCGCTCTGCGCCCTCGGGCCCGCACAGTTCGATCTGCGGCTCTTCGCCGGAGCGCACCGGGCCGTGGAGCGTCGCGTCTTCGCCCAGGATCACCCATTTGTCCGGCGGCGCGTAAAAGCTCACGTCCGCCTTGCCCACGGTGGCCAGCGCCCCGTCCCGGAACCGCAGGTCCGCGTGGAACAGGTCGTCCGCGTCGCCCCAGCGCACGTGGCGCACGTCCGCGAACACGGCCTCCACCGTGCGGCCCTGCATGAGGTCCAGGACCTGCTCTACGTAATGGGGCCCGAAGTCGAGCAGCGTCCCGCCCCCGTCGGCCGCGGTGATGCGCCAGTCGCGGCGGAACTGCGGCGTGCCGAAGTTCACCGCGGGCCGCGCGGCGAGCGTGCGGTTCTCCACGGCCACGATCCGGCCGATGCGCCCGGCGCGCACCGCGGCCTTGACCAGCCGATAGTCCGGATCGTTGTGCCGGTTGTGGTACACGGTCAGGGCCACGCCGTTCGCCTGCGCGGCGGACACGATCTCCTCGGCCTGGCTCGCGGTCAGGGCGAGGGGCTTTTCGACGAACAAGTGTTTGCCCGCCTCGGCCGCGCGCAGCGCGTCGGGATGGTGGCGGACCGAGTGCGTGGCCACGAGCACGAGCTCGATGTCCGAGTCGAGCAGGTCGTCGAGCCGCTCGTACGCGGTCAGGCCCTGGGCCTCTGCGGCCTCGCGGCGCGCCGGGGTCCGGTCGCAGGCCGCGCGCACGTCGTAGCGTCCGGTCTTGCGCATCTGTGCAAGGTGGCGCTCGCCCATGCGGCCGAACCCGACGATGCCCGTACGGACGGGGTCCATGTGCCGGTCTCCATGCTTGCGCTGGACAGATGCGCCGCGCACGGCGCCCGCGCTCGCGCGCCGAGGCAGCCGGCCAGTGTACGCCCCCGCGCCCGTTTGTCCAGGCGCGGGGCGGCGGGCGAGCGCGAGGCTTTTCAAGACCTGGGCATTCCCGTAGAATACTCGGCCAGGTTGCACACGTGCCCGATGCCCGGGGAAGGCCCGCATCGCATGAGCCAAAACCTGGAAGAGCTCATCGAAGACCACGCCGAGACCATGGCCGCGCGCATGGTCCGGGCCGCCGAGTGGGCCGCGTCCGAAGAGGACATCCGCCACGAGGTCAACACGCTCATCGACCGGTTCATCTCCGAGGCCGGGCTCACGGTCAAGGGCCGCCACGAGTACGGGCTGGCCGGCGGCCGCATCGACTCGAAGTACGGCGGCGTGGTCATCGAGTACAAGGCCCCCAAGGGCGCGGGCAGGCTGACCGAGGACAGGAACGCGCCCGGCGTCAAGGCGGTCGTCAAGCAGATCAGGCAGCGGTTCCAGGACCTACAGACCGCCGAGCACGTGGGCATGGAGCGCATCCTGGGCGTGGGCTGCGACGGCGACACCGTGGTCTTCGCCCGGATGCGCGGGACCAAGGTCGCGGTCGAAGACCCGCAGCCGGTCACCGCGCACAATGTGGAGCGCCTGCTGCGCGCGGTGGTGTCGCTGGGCGCGCGGGGGCTGTCGTTTACGCCCGAGAACCTGGCCACGCACTTCGGCGCCCAGAGCGCGAGCGCCCAGGAGGGCGTGCGCCTGATCCACGGGGTCGTGCACGGCACGGACAGCGCCAAGGCCCAGACCTTCTTCCGGCAGTGGCAGATCCTGTTCGGCGAGGTGTGCGGCTACGACCTGCACGGCCGCAGCGCCAAGGTGCGCAAGCTCGCCCAACACTATGACGTGCCCGAGCCGGACCCCGCCGAGCTCCTGTTCGCGGTGCACACCTATTACGCCGTGTTCATCAAGCTGCTGGCCGCGGAGATCGTGGCCTCGTTCTCGCCGCTGGGGACCTCGACGCTCAGGCGGCTGATCGAAGCGCCCACGTCCGAGAAGCTGCGCGACGAGCTGCGCAACCTGGAGCAAGGCGGCATCTGGTCGCAGCTGGGCATCCACAACTTCCTGGAGGGGGACCTCTTCTCCTGGTACCTGGACGCCTGGGGCGAGCCGTGCGTGCGCGCGGTGCGGGCCATGACCCGGTCCCTGGACCAGTTCGACCCCACGACGCTGAGCGTCGACCCCGCCGAGTCGCGCGACCTGCTCAAGCACTTGTACCAGCAGCTTTTCCCCAAGTCCGTGCGCCACGACCTGGGCGAATACTACACGCCGGACTGGCTGGCCGAGCTCGTGCTCGACGAGCTGGGCTACGACGGGAACCCGGACAAGCGGCTCCTCGACCCGGCGTGCGGGTCGGGCACGTTCCTCGTGATGGCGCTCAACCGGGCCAAGGCCTGGTACGAAGAGCACCGGCACGCGTGCGGGTTCGGCGAGGGCGAGCTCTTGCGCAAGGTGTCCGCGAACATCGTCGGGTTCGACCTCAACCCCCTGGCCGTGATGGCCGCGCGCACGAACTACCTGCTGGCCGTGCGCGACCTTGTGCGCCACGCGGACGCGCTGGAATTGCCCGTGTACCTGTGCGACTCGATCCTCACACCCTCGGAGTACGGCGACGTGTTCACGGGCGGGTTCGGCAAGGTGCGCAGGCTGCGCACGAGCGCGGGCGACTTCAACATCCCCAACGAGATCGCGGAGAACCGCGACCAGATCGCGCGGTACGCGGACGCGCTCGAGTTCTGCATCCGCAACCGGTACGCCACGGGCGAGTTCTTGGAGCGCTGCCACGCCGAGGGCATTCCCGTGGCCAAGCGCCAGCTTCACGCGCAGCTTTACGAGCACTTGCAGGACCTGGACGCGGACAACAAGAACGGCGTGTGGGCGCGGATCATCAAGAACGCGTTCGCGCCCGTGTTCGTGGGCAAGGTGGACTACGTGGCCGGCAACCCGCCCTGGGTGAACTGGGAGAACCTGCCCGAGGGCTACCGCGACGGCATGAAGCCGCTGTGGGTGAAGTACGGGCTTTTCAGCCTCAAGGGCCACGCCGCGCGCCTGGGCGGGGGCAAGAAGGACCTGTCCATCATCTTCACCTACGCCGCGCTGGACGCGTACCTGGCCGACGGGGGGCGGCTCGGGTTCGTCATCACCCAGAGCGTGTTCAAGACCAAGGGCGCGGGCGACGGGTTCCGCCGCTTGCGGTTCGACAAGGACGGCCGCACCGTCCACCTGAAGCCCGTGCAGGTGCATGACCTGAGCGCCATTCAGGTGTTCGAGGGCGCGACGAACCGCACCGCGGTGCTCGTGTGCGAGAAGCGCACCTCGCCCTTTGCCTACCCCGTGCCCTACACGGCTTGGCGCGGGCCCTCGCGGTTGGGCCAGGACGTGTCTTTGCAGCAGGCGCGTGCCGCGGCCACGCGGTCCAGGCTCACGGCCGCGCCCGTGGACCCGGACAAGCCGAGCTCGCCCTGGCTCACCGCGCCCGAACAGGCGCTCAGCGGCATCCACAAGGTGATCGGCAAGAGCGACTACCGCGCTTACGAAGGCGTGAACACCGGCGGCCTGAATGGCTGCTACTGGGTTCGCGTCTTGGACAAGCGGCCGAACGGGGATTTGCTCATCGAGAACCTGCACGACGTGGGCAAGCTCAAGGTGGACCGGGTGCAGGCCGTGGTCGAGCCGGACCTGGTGTATCCGCTGCTGCGCGGCCGCGACGTGCGCCGGTGGCATGCCGCGCCCTCGGCCCACATCATCCTGGCCCAGGATCCGGACAAACGCGCCGGCATCCCGGAGCCCGAGATGAAGCGCCGCTGGCCCAAGACCTATGCGTATCTGTAGCGATTCGAGGGCGACCCGGACAACCCCCAGCGCGGCACGCTGCGGGGGCGCTCAGCCTATCGGAAGTATTACGAGCCTACGGATCCATTCTATAGCATGTACGGCGTCGGCCCGTATACCATGGCGAGATGGCGTACGGCTTGGAAGGGTCAGGTGGCTACTTCGCTTGATGTCTCTGTGTGCGGCCCTGGCGAGGACGGCAGACCCGTGCTCAACGATCAGACAGCGTACTCCGTCCCCTTTGAAGAGGAGCGAGAAGCCCACTATCTGGCTGCGTTGCTGAATAGCCGACCGGTCAGGGCGTTCTATGGTTGTTTGGCCTACAAGCACACTTCTATGGCATTCATAGCGCAACTGGCAATGCAGACATTTGAACGGGGTCACGAGGTACACGAAGAGCTCACCACGCTCTCACAGCAATGCCACGCGGCAGCGGCGCACAACGACGAGGCCGGGGTCGCGGAGCTGGAGGCCCGGATCGACGCGGTGGCCGCGCGCATCTGGGGCATTACGGACGCGGAGCTTGCGGCCATCCGCGAGGCCCTGGAGGTGTAGACTTCCCGGGGCGCGCCGACCGGACTGAAAGCGCATGGCGGTGAAGGGACAAGACTAGGCTAGGCCGGGAACCCCAGGCCCGACCAGAAGACAGAGGAGACCGAGCACATGCCTATGGAGATCACGTTCCCGGGCGGCAAGCGGGTCGACGCCCGGTACCACGGATTCGCCATCCGCACGGACCAGTCGAAGAAGAATGGCGGCGACGCGTCCGCGCCCGCGCCGTTTCACTTGTTCCTCGCGTCGATCGGCACGTGCGTGGGCATCTACGTGCTGTCCCTGTGCCAGAAGCGGGGCATCCCCACGGACAAGATCCGCATCGTGCAGGACATGGAGCGCAATGCAGACTCCGGGCTGATCGACCGAATCACGCTCGACATCCAGTTGCCGCCCGAGTTCCCGGACAAGTACCGCCACGCGGTGGTGCGCTCGGCCGAGCTGTGCGCGGTGAAAAAGCACCTGGAGACCCGCCGCAGTTCGACGTGTCCACGTCCGTGGCCGGCGCGTAGGGCCCAGGCGCGGGCGCCCGGCGCGCGGTTCCGCTTGGGCCGCGCGCGGGGGGGCGGATTCGGGGGCCGGGATCTATCGGAAAAAAGCTTGCGGCCCGGCCCCGGGCGTAGACGATATGAACACAGGACCCGGGCGCCGGTGCGCGCACGCGCCGGCGCGCGCGGGGATACGTAACGATCGATGGGACGTCTCGTCATACGGCCGGACGCGGTCCGGCGCAATCAGGAGACCGGCGCATGCGTAGGATGCGAGCCTATTCGACTCTGGCCCTGCTCGGGGCCGGTTGCGTGTTCCTGAGCGGATGCGCGCAGTTGTTCTGGGTCCTGGGGCTGCCCTTCGGCAACCGGATGCCCTTCAACCCGGCCGAGGAGCCCACGGACATCAACATCCAGCGCAATGTGCAGTTCGCCGACGTGCCCGTGCCCATGAACTTCGCCCTGCGCTGGCCCGAGAGCCAGAGCTACCGGTCCGTGAACCTGCGCACCGGCGACTTTCTGTACGAGGGCGCGTGGACCTACCGCAGGACCGCGGCCTTCTACGAGCGGCAGATGCCCCTGGCCGGATGGACCAAGGCCGCGGAGGAAGACGATATCGGGTGGCTGCGCACCGTGTGGTCCAAGGGCCCGGAGCGGTGCAGCGTATTCATCGACGACCGGGGCCAGCTTATCCAGGTGCGCGCGCGCATCTACCGCCCGGAGGGCCCGGGCCGGGAGCTCTTGGCCCGGCGCTGAGCCGCCTGCGCGCGGAAATTTCGCCCGTCCAACCCTTTTGTCCCTTGCGCACATGTGGCCCTTGGCCTATCCTGGGCGCGGCCGGGAGACAAGGACAGCGCGTCTATCGTCTTCCCAGGCCCCGGCCGCCGGGCAGGGGCGTACCAGGGTCCGCCCCTGTCTTGTGTAACAGACCCGGCAGCCCTGCGTCGACGAACCGTGGAGGACGATCCCCGATGAGCGAGACCCCGCTGTTCCTGGGCCGGCAGGCCTCCCAGGAGGACGCCAAGTTCTGGGTCCTGTCCGCGCCCCTGGACGAGACCGCCGACCTACAGAAGGGCCAGGCCGCCGCGCCGCCCGCGATCCTGACCGCCAGCCTGTACGTGGAGCCCTATGACGAGGAGGTGGCCTCCGCGCCCACCGAGACCGCGCCCGTGCACACCGTGGAAGGCTCGGCCACGAGCATCGAGGCCATCCAGGAGGCCGTCGAGACTGCGTTCGACGCGAACGCCGTGCCCGTGATCCTGGGCGGCGAACCGGCCGTGAGCCTGGGCGGCATCCGCGCCCTGTCCGAGAAGGCCGAGGACTTCACCATCCTGCACGTGACCTCCCGGGCGCACCTGCGGCCCCTGCCCGAGCAAGGCCCGGGCCAGGCCATCGAGCCCTCCAACGCGGTGATGCGCGCGGCGCTCGCATGCGAGAACCTGGGCAAGATCGTGCAGGTGGGCGTGCGCAGCGTGTCCGCCGAGGAGTCGGAGGTCATCTTCGGTGACGAGAGCCGCATCGAGACCTTCTTCGCCTGCGACCTGGCCAAGCGCTCGGACGAGGACTGGCACGAGGACCTGGTCCAGGAGCTGAGCACGCCGGTGTACCTGTCCGTGGACCTGTCGGGCCTGGACCGGTCCGTGGTCCCGTCGGTGGGCTCGCCCGAGCCGGGCGGCCTGGGCTGGTGGGAGCTCTTGCGCCTGCTCAAGAAGGTGACCGCCCGCCGCCGCGTGGCCGCGTTCGACGTGGTGGACCTCATCCCCATCGAGGGCGACATGAACGGCGACTTCGCCGCGGCGCGGCTTGCGCACAAGATCATGGCGTACCTGGTGGCCAGCGGAAAGATGCTCTAGCCGGCCGTCGGCGGCGGACGCCGGCGCGGGCTGCGCGAGTTCGGCGAGCGGTCCCAGCCCGGCAAGGAGAGGCGACGGCGGGCTTGACCCGGGTCGACCACCGGATGCCCGCGCGCAGGAGCGGCGCCGCGCAGCGGAACGACTGGGACGACACCGTCTGAGGCGGCCCCGTGGGGCCGCCCCGTGGCCCAAGCAGGTCGGAAGCGGCCATGAGCGGTCTGACCGTGGTCACCCTCACCTCGAACGCGGACCTGTACCGCGGCATGACCGAGAGCTTTGCGGCCGCGCATCCCGGTCTGCATCCCGAGTTCCTGCCCATCGACGCCCAGGCCCTGGGGTGGACCCCGGCCCGGGCCCTGAACCACGGCCTACAGCGCGCCCGGCACGAGACCGTGGCCTGCATCAAGCAGGAGGTGCGGTTCCCGGAGGGCTGGTGGTCGAACGTGCGCGCCCAGCTCGAGGGCTGGGTGCGCGGCTGGGCCGTGGCGGGTGTCCTGGGCGTGCGCATGAACGGGGCCATGCGCGGCCATACCGTGGACGCAGACGGCGAGGGCGTGTGGGGTCCGCTGCCCGGCCCGGTGCTCACCCTGGACGAGCATGTGCTTGTCCTGGACCGCCGCGCGGGCCTGGCGTTCGACCCGGCCTGCCCGTCGGACTGGGGGTATGCCGCGGACCTGGCCCTCCAGGCCTGGGACCAGGGGCCCACACCCCTGTGCGTGGACGCGCCCGTAGAGGTGGCCGCAAAGGATCCGCCGCCCGCGGACCTGGACCGGGGCGCGGCGTGGCTCGTGGACAAGTGGGGCGGGCAGCTCAAGGGCCTGATCCCGACCACCAAGGGGCTGATCGGCGAGCCCAAGCTCGGGAACCTGTGCCGCTACCTTCGCCTGCGCTACCACGCCCGGCAAAGCGGGCGGACGGGCTCGCGCTCCGCAGACCCCGAGGGCCCGATTGCATGAGCGGTCGGGAACGGATCGAGCGCGCCGCCCGCCGCGAACCCGTGGACCATCCACCTTTGCTGGGCGGTTGGATTACGGGTCTAGAGCATCACCTCGCGCTCTCGGGTCTCACCGAACGGGAATTCTGGGCGGACAAGGTATGCGGCACTCGCCGCACCTACCGGGCCCTGGGCGTGGACGGTCTGATCGCGAATGCCTTGCCTCCGCGCGAGGGGCATGCAGAGCACCGGCGTCGCCAGCACGAGGAGCGGGGCAAGGGGTTCGACTCGCCCGAGGCGGTACTCGCCTGGGTCGAGGCATTGCCGCGGCCGGACATGGAATTCGACGCGCAGGCCTACGACCAGCAAGTTCGTTCCCATATGCGCGAGTGCCGGCGCCTGCTTCCGGAGTTCGTATGGATGCCTGCGAGCTGGCACCGGGACGGCCGGTTTATGTGGCAGAGCCAGTTCGGGGATGTCAACTACCTCACCGCCCTGGGGTTGTGGCCGGAGCGCATGGTCGGCCTGTTCGAGTACGCGGCCGAGCGCGCCCGCCTGGAGAATGAGGTACTTGTGCGCATCTACGAGGAGGAAGGCTTCTGCAAGGTCGTGTTGACCGGTCAGGACCTGTGCGACCAGCGCGGACCCGTGGTGCGGCCGGACTTGTTCGAGCGCGTGTACTTCCCTCTGGCGCGGCGCGCGTTCGAACCGCTGATCGAAGCCGACTTCCAGGTCATATGGCACTCGGACGGCAATATCACCCCGATTGTGGACGGGCTCATCGCCCTGGGGATCGCGGGGTTCCAGGGCTTCCAGCGCGAGTGCGGGGTGAAGATCGAGGACATCGCTCGCCGCCGCACCGTGCGCGGCGAGCGCCTGCTGTTTTTCTCGGGCATGAACGTCACCCGCACCCTTGCCGCTGGAAACGTGGACGATGTGTATCGGGAGATCGATCGCTGCCTGGAGGCCACCGACGGAGGACGCGGATTCTTCCTTTGCCCGAACAACACCATCGGCGCGGACGCGCGGTTGGAGAACCTTCGCGCCGCGTACGCCTACGCGCAAGGCGTGCGCGTCACCTGACCCGCGTGGGCGCAACGTACCCCGCGCCCGGGACCGGCGAGTTGACCGGCACGAGAAACGCATGTACAAAGATTGCATGGACCGGGGGCTTCGGTGACTCGGACCGGGAGGATGCTCGAATGTCAGGACGTTTGAGGCGAGTGGCAGGCATGCTGGCTGCGTGCCTGGGGATCGGGCTGTACGCCGGGTGGCAGGCCTGCCCGGCCGCGCAAGGCGCAGAGGCGCAGGAAACCTACGGCGCGGAGGCCAATCCCACCGGCGACCCGATCGGCGGCGGGGTGGGCTACAGCCGGATCGTGACCTCGGGCGACTACACGGTGCGCACCAAGGAGGAGCTCGTTGCGGCCTTGAACCAGGCCCAGGCCGGCGAGGTCGTGTACGTGGCCGCAGAGCGCATCGACCTCTCGGGCCTGGAACCCAAGACCGAAGCCGGTTTGCGTGGCGCGCATCTCGAGATCCCGGAGGGCGTGACCCTGGCCGGAGACCGAGGCCGGGACGGGGCGCCGGGTCCTGTGATCCATCGGACCCGGATGTCCAACGGCACGCGCCTGCTGCACCTGCAGGCGAACGTGCGCCTTACCGGCCTGCGCATCCAGGGTCCGGACCCTGACATCCCGGACGTGGACTATGAGGCGAAAGGACACTCCTACAGCCAGGGAATCTGGGCCGCAGGGCCCGAGGTGGAGGTCGACAACTGCGAGATCATGAACTTCGAGCGAGCGGGCGTGAACGTGAATTGGGAGGGGGATCGCGTGCGCTTGCACCACAATCACTTCCATGACGTGCTCGACTACCCGATTCTCGTGGGGGCTGGCAGGACCCTGATCGAAGCGAACCGGATCGAGTGGGTCAGCCATCCGATCGCAGGGTCCGGGGGCCCGGACATCGAGTACGAGGCCCGGTACAACCTCGTGGTCCTGGTCAAGTCCCCCGAGACCTGGGGCGGTGAGGACCACCACCCGCACGGATTCGACATGCACGGCTGGACCAAGTATCTGAGGAAGAAGGTCTATCCAGGCCACATCGCCGGGAACCGGATCAACATCCACCACAACACCCTGGTGAACATCGGGACGCCCTCCTACGACGTGCGCATCCGCGGTGTGCCCAGGGAATTGGCCGAGGTCCACCACAACTGGTTCCCGAGTCCGGACCCGGAGCGCGCCGTGAGCCAGAGCTGGGTCTTGCGCCTGGGCCGAGGAGAGAAGCGGGCCCCGATCGGCAATCTGTGGGTGTATCGCAACCTGTACGGCCCCGACAAGAAGCTCATCCGCATCGGCGACCCGACCACCCCGCAGGTCCTGTTTCACAGGCCGGGTCCGCCGAGCGAGGACCTGGAGGTCGTCACGGGCGAGTTGTCCCTGCATATCGAGGTGAACCCGTTCGAGGGCCTGGAGCTCAAGCGCGTGACCATCGACGTGGACGGCGACGATGTCTACACGGGCGAGGTTGCGCCCGAACCGGGCGCGGTGGTCGTGGACACGCGAAAACTGGCCAACGGCGAGCACGACCTGTGGGTGACCGCGGTCGACAGCCGGGACGGGGTGGCGCGCTACTTCGTGCGGGTGCTTGTTCAGAACTAGTCGGTCGAGAGTCCCGAGGCAGGGAGGGCGGATCATGAAGTGGATGCGACTTGTACCGAGCTTCGCAGTGGCCGCGTGTCTCGCCTGCGGTGCGGCGCGGGCCGCAGAGCCGGCCGAGGAGACCTACGGCGCGGAGGCCAACCCCACCGGCGACCCGATCGGCGGCGGGGCCGGGTACAGCCGGATCGTGACCTCGGGCGACTACACGGTGCGCACCAAGGAGGAGCTCGTCGCGGCCTTGAACCAGGCCCAGGCCGGCGACGTCGTGTACGTGGCCGCAGAGCGCGTCGACCTCTCGGGCCTGGAGCCGGAGCAGTGGGGCGTGCTCTACCGCATTCCCCAGGGCGTGACGCTCGCGGGCAATCGAGGCGAGGACGGCGCACCGGGCGCGCTGCTGTTCTCGCATAACATGCCCGAGGGCAGCCACCTCCTGCACGCGAACGAGAGCGCGCGCGTGACCGGCCTGCGCATCCAGGGTCCGGACGCGGACATCGCGCAGCTGGACGCGACCGAGAAGCCGCGCACCAAGTGCCAGGCGATCTGGGCCGTGGGTCCGCAGGTCGAGATCGACAACTGCGAGATCATGAACTTCGGCCGCACGGGCGTGGGCGTCACCTGGAGCGGCCGGGACGTGCACATCCATCACAATCACATCCATGACGTGCATGCCTACCCCATAGGGATCTCGGTGGGCACGGCGCTCGTGGAGGGCAACCTCGTCGAATGGGTGCATCACTCCGTCTCCGGGTCCGGGCCGCCCAACAGCGGGTACGAGGCCCGGTACAACCGGTTCGTGCGCGTGGCCTCGCCCGAAATCTGGGGCGGGGCGGGGCACCACTCCCACGGATTCGACATGCACGGCTATCACAAGTACGTCAAGGAAAAGGCCTATCCCGGCCACGTCGCGGGCGAGCGCATCCTCATCCACCACAACACCATGACCGACATCGGTACGCCGTCCTTTGATGTGCGCATCCGGGGCGTGCCGCGCGAGATCGCGGACATCCACCACAACCGGTTCCCGAGTTCCGACCCCGAGCGCGCGGTCAGCCAAAGCTGGGTGCTCGACCCCAGCGGCGGCGAGGAAGAGCGGACGATCGGCGGGAACATCTGGGTGCATGACAATGTGTACGGCGCGGAGCAGACCCTTATCCCCATCGGCGACCCGACCACCCCGCAGATCCTGTTCAAGACCCCGGGCCCGCCCCAGGAGGAGCTGGAGATAGTCACCGGAGACTTGCCCCTCGACATCGAGGTGAACGCGTTCGAGGGCCTGGAGCTCAAGCGCGTGACCATCGACGTGGACGGCGACGAGGTGTACACGGGCGAGGACGCGCCCGAGCCCGGCGCGATGGTCGTGGACACGCGAAAACTGGCCAACGGCGAGCACGACCTGTGGGTGACCGCAGTCGACACCCGCGACGGGGTGGCGCGCTTTTTTGTTCGCGTGCTTGTCCAGAACTAGCACGGGAGTTGCGCATGGATGTGTAGGTGAATCGAGGGAGACCCAGGCGCAGGAGACCGGACATGGGTACCGTACTCGTGGTGTACCACTCTCAGGGCGGCAATACCAAGGCCGCGGCCCAGGCCCTGGCCCGGGGCGCGCGCCAGGCGGCGGGCACCGACGTGAAGGTGAAGGAGGCCCTGCAGGCGGACCAGGACGACCTGCTCGGCTGCGATGCGCTCGCGGTGGGCACGCCCGACTACTTCAGCTACATGGCCGGCGGGCTGAAGGACTTCTTCGACCGGACCTTCTACCCCACGCAGGGCAGCGTCGCGGACAAGCCGTGCGGCATCTTCGTCACCCACGGCGGCGGGGGCAAGGCGGTGGACAGCGTCAAGAAGCTGTGCAACAGCTTCAAGTTTGCCCTGGTCGGCGACCCCGTGCTCGTGAAGAACGCGCCCGAGCCCGAGGATCAGGAGCGCCTGGCCGCCCTGGGCGAACTGTTGGCCAAGGCCGCGGGATAGGGCCACAGCGCTGGACGCCGCGCGCGCGGCCGAGCTCACGCGCTACGGCGTGAACTCGGTGGCCTCGTCGCCCTGTTCCAACTGCACCGCGTCGATGTAGCAGGCGCCTTCGTCGATGGCGATTCCCGTCCACCCGATCTGCGTGCGCTTGGCCGAATTCGCCGTGACCACGTACCGCTTCCACTCCGGGGTGAGCTCGTAGCGCTCCACCTTGCCGAGATAGTAGACGCGGAAGCGGAAGCCGGGCTTGTCCGAGCGCATGTACAGGCTCAGGGTGTAGTCCGTGTCCGGCTTGGCCGGATACGGCTCGTTGTACACGTTCACATAGGCCATGCGGTCGGGCTTGACCACCCGGTAGCAGTACCTTCCGTGGACGGGGTTGGTCTCTTCCAGGCCGCTGGCCTTGTCCGAAGGGACCAAGTACTCGCCGGTGTACGGGACCCACAAGTCGGGATGCCCGGGCACGCGGTGTTCCTCGAAGCTGGGGTTGAGCACCATGTTCCTGCCGGGACGGGCGCCTGGCTCCGTGTCCGCGGGTGCGGCCGGTTGGGCCGGCTCGATGAACACGTCGTCGAACCATGCGGTGCCCACGAACGAGTTGTCCAGGCGCAGCCACAGCCGCACGTCTTCGGCCGGTGCGGCGGGCGTGGTGTAGGTGCCTTCCACCTTCTGCCACTCGCCGGGCTCGTCCAGGGCGGCGCGGGCCTGGCTGGAGACGCGGATCTTGCCCTCCCGCGCATGGGCCGCGTAGAGCAGGAAGTACGGCGCGCGCGTGGCCTCGGTCAGCTCGAAGCGCACCCGTCCGCCGAACCGGTACGTGGTCTCCGGCGCCAGGCGCACGGGTTCGCTGAGCACCTGGCCCGGGGTCCCGGCCACGGCCTTGGGCATCTTCAGGCACTGTTCGCCGGCGTGCGGATCGTCGGACACAAGCTCGTGCTCGCCCCACTTGCCCTGGGCGAACTGGTTCGTGGTCCAGCCGCCTTCCGCCTCGAAGCCCGGGTTCTTGTCGGCCAACAGGTTTTCCGCCTCGGGGCGCTCCTCGTCTGCGGCTTCAGCCGCCGGCTCGGCGCTCGGGGCCTCCATCCGGACGTCCAGCCGGATCGGTCCCGGACCGGGCGCGGTCACGCCGGTGATCCGGTACGCGCGCACGCCCCAGGGCTCGAGCTCGTCCCGGAACGCCCCGTCGGCCACGGGCAGCGTCTCTGCGTCGCCCAGGGTGCGGGAGACTTGCGAGCCCGCATGCAGGCCCGAAAGCGCGTAGCGCGCACGGAGCGCGGTCTTGTACGAGCGGTTCACGGCCAGCAGCAGGTACCCGCCGTCGGGGTGTTCGTGAAGCGCGGTCTGCACCATCGGCAGGGTCACTTCCGGCGAAGGCGAAGACAGGACCGCCTGCTCGGGTGCGTAGGTCGTCTCCACCACCGGGTCGCGCGCGAGCAGGGCCGGCGCCATGCGCTGCACCGCCGCGTGGATCTCTCCATGCGTCTCGACCGAGAGCTCGTGCCTGAGCGGCATGACGAAGTACATCATGCTCTTGGCGCCGTGCACGAGCATGAACCACGCCTGCACCCACATCTCCCGGGGCTGCATAAAGTACCCGGACCGGTACCCCGTGCCCCAATAGTCGAGCTGTCCGGCGTCCATGCTGGGCACGCGCGCGCGCCGCGAGTGGCGGTCGATGAGCTCGAAGTATCCCGCGTTGTGGACCAGGGTCTCGGGGCGCTTGACGTACCAGTAGTTGTGCGCGCCCATCAGGTCCGTGGCCTTGCCGAACCAGGCGGGGTGGTGGATGACCCGGGTCAGGGACATGTATACCGGGTGATACGGGTCTACGGAGCGCACCTTGTCGCGGAAGGAGACCAGCACGTCGTCGATATCCAGGTGCGGCTGCGGCTCGTCGAAATGGTAGTAGCCGATCACCGCCGGGTGTTGGCGGGCCATCTCCAGGTACGGGTCCATGGCCGCGATGATCTTGCCCGCGGTCTCGCGGAAATCCGGATCGGCGTAGGAGGCCGACCCGTACTCGCTCTTGGTGCTCCACGGCCGGCCCCACACCTTGATGCCGTGCTCGTGCAAAAGGTCGTAGTCGTTCTTGATGTCCTCGAGCGTGCGGCCGCCGCCGTACCCGATCCAGTCGATCATGGCGTTCATGCCGGCCTGCTCGGCGTAGGCGTACTGGGCGGCGTAGCGCTCTACGCGGTAGCCCTCGAACCGGCCGTGATGGAACATGCCGAACGCGCCGACCGGGAACCAGGGCTCGCCGTCGAGCAACAGCGCCCGTCGCCAGCGGTCGATCTGCAACAGCGAGGTCGTCTGCGGCGGGGCCGCCACCCGGTGCAGCGTCAGGCGCGCCGTGCCCAGCGGCGCCTGCGCGTCCCCGGCGTGGAGCAAGACGTGCACCGGGTGCTCGCCGGGCCCGACCTCGTCGATGGGAAGGGCCACGCGCATGGCCCGCTCGGTGACCGGCGAGGCCACCTCGGCCACGGGCGCGCCGTCCTCGTCCAGGAGGCGCGCCTCTGCGACCAGGTTCTCCTGTCGAGCGGCCGCGGGGTCGAGGTGCAACTCGATGCACACGCGCGCCTGTGCTTCGGTCGCGTAGTAGTTGCGTTCCAGGTAGGCCTCGAAGGGGTTGATCCGGTCCATGCCGTGCACGGGCGCCCGGGCCAGCATGGCCTGCGACTCGGGAAGCCGCAGCAGGACCGTGGCCTCGCGGGGCCCGAGCGCGTCGACCGGCACGTCGAACGCGATCTGCCGTACCTGCATGGGCTCCAGGCGGACCTGCTCGCTGACCGCCTGTTCCGCACCGCCCTGGGGACGGTCGACGACCGCGATCTCGACCGCACCGCGCGCGCCGCCGAGGTTCTTGACATGCACCGTGACGCCGTAGGCGTATCCGTCGCCCGCGTCCGCGGGCTTGAGCGGCGACAGGTCCACGCCCGCGATACTCGGCCCGAAGGCCCGCTTGGCCTGGAAGTCATCCAGCCCCCGGACCGGCAGGAAGTGCATGGGCGCGTTGAACCCCGTGCGGGGCGGCAGTTCGGCGAGCGAGGTGTGCTCCACCGGCGTGGCCGCCCGCCGGGTCCGGCACAGGTTCATGCGCCAGGCCTGGTCGCCGGCCATGTCCTGCAGGGGCGCCAGGGGGATGGCGACCTCGGCCGACCAGCCCGTGGCCGTGTCGATGTGGGGGTCGAGCCTCGCGGCCGCGCGCCAGTGCAGGTTCCACTCGCGCCGGCTTTCCTTGCCGACCTTGAGCTGGTCGGCCTGCGCGCCCGTGACGCTGAGCATCAGTTGCGCGTAGCGCGCCCCGCCCGTGCCGGGGTCGATGAAGATCTCCACTGAGTCGTCCACGTGCACGGGCCCGTCGCGGTCGAACACGTTGCGCCGCACGCTCAGGGCCGTGGGCTCGTGACAGCGCACGGCCATGTACAGGAACGTGTCGTCCCGGCAGACCCAGGCGGTGGTCTGGATCGTGGCCTCGCGCACCTCGGGCACGGCCACCCGGTAGAAGCCGGTGAGGCGCGTGGCCCCTTGCCAGGCCGGGTCGTCGAGGTTCGCGTCGAGCGTGGGCGCCTGCGCGCACACCGGCACGTCGATCCGGCCCGTTGCGGCCTGCGCAGCCCGGGAACACGTGAGGACCACCACCACTGGAAGGACCCAACGGCACAATGCATGCGTCGCGTGCATGGGAATTCTCCTCGCATCGGGGCGGGGGGGGCGGACACCGCCGTCCGCGCACGGGCGCTTGTTATAGGCGCGCGCGTCCGTGCGTCAAGGCCGTACATCTGGAGGCCGGGTTGACGGCGGCACGGCGCAATGCCGGTTGGCATGCGGCCGGCGCGCGATCTGCCACCGGCACGTTGGCCACCGGCACGAGGAAAGGAGGCTCCGCACCCGCGCGGGCCGCCGGTCCCGCGCGTAGGGCGCGGACGCGCATGGTCCTCTGCGCCGCACGCAACGCGGGCAACGCGTGGATGATGCGCTCGCTGGGGGATCAAGCGGGACGCCACAACATGGTTCGTGTTCGCGGGTGTTGAGCTAGGGAAAGGGGCGTGACTCTGGCGTGGTGTGAGTTCAGGATCTCTTGCGCCGTCTGGTTATGCGCGCCCGGCGCTGTCTCGAGTGTCGCCGCTAGGGTGGTTTGAATGTGAGGCACAAGCGCTTCGAGGCCAATGCTTTCCGACGCACCCGAGTTCATTACCTTGCGAGCATCGATTGGGACTGCTAAGATAGGATCATGAGAGTGTGAAATGGGGGAAAGAGTCATGCCGAAAAGGTGCACAGAGAGCAAGAAAGCCTTCGATGGCAACGTACAGCGGGCGCGGTACTTTCTGGAAATTCACGAAGAGGCTCAGAAAGGTCGTGGATCGCCATCAAATAGATATCGAGAGTTACCTCGGGCAGCACTGGTGTTCGCCGTGGGAGCGATTGATGCCTATTTGGCAGAGGTAACGGCGGAAGTGCTTGTTTCTAAGCTGCACCGTTCTGTGCCAGAGGGGGAGCCGGAGTCGCCTCCGCGACAGCTGCTGAACCTCTTGGCAAAGGAAATCCCTGGTTTAGCACTCGAGACCGTACTGATGCCGGATACGTCACGTAGATTGGCTCACGTTCAGCGGACCGTTGCTGACCACTTCCATAACAAGGTCACCAGTCATGGTGCGGAGGCCGTCGGAAGAGCAATCGAGCGCATGGGGGGGAGAGCGGTTGATCTATGGAGCGCCCTCAAGAAGAGCGGCGGTGAGAGGCCCCAGGTACGACTGAATAGATGGACCGAGCGGCGCCACAAGATAGTCCACCAAGGTCAGAGGCCCCAGGTCAGACGAGACGATGCAAAACGATTCATTGACTTCACCACGGAGCTGGTCGAACGTCTTGATGAGAGGGCTGTTCAGTTGAAGGCGCCATAGCACATTAGGGGACAACTCTCGGTCCTAGCCCGCGGTGAACACTGCACAACCGGGCAGACCTGGCTCACCCGCCCCCCTACACCGGCTCCCCGCGGGCGGCCTGATGCTCGTGCTTGGCGCGCAGGATCTGCTCGCCGTGGTCGAGCACCTGGCGGGCGTCCTGCTCGGAGAGCCCGGCGCCGCGCAGCACAGAGAGCGCCTGGGCCTCGGGGGTGAGCTGGTCCGGCGCGTGGGCGTCGGTGCCGTACACGAGCCGCGCACCGTGCGCGCGCGCGCGCGCGGCCACGTGCCCGTTGGTGAGGCAGTGGCCCCGCTTGGCCGTGAGCTCCAGGGCCACGTTGTGCTCGGCCGCGAGCCGGACCTCGGTCTCGGTAATCAGCCCGGGATGCGCGAGCACGTCCACGCCCGCCTCGATGGCCGCGCGGTTCGTGCCCGGGGCCACGGGTTCGGCCACGGTCTCGCCGTGGCACAGAATGAGAAGCGCCCCGGCCGCGCGCGCGCGTTCGGCCACTTCGTTCACGTGCTCGGGCCGCACGTGGGTGAGCTCCGCGCCCGGGACCACGAGCACGCGGTCGAGCCGGTTCTCGACCTCGGCGGCGACCACCAGGGCCTCGACCACCCGGTCCACGGTGGACAGGTCCACGTGGTCGGTGATGGCCAGGGCGGCGTACCCGGCCACCTCGGCGCGGCGGATGAGCTCGGCCGGGCCCAGCTCGCCGTCCGAGAGCGTGGTGTGCGTGTGCAGGTCGTTCATGGGGTCTCCTTGGCGCGGGTCAGTCCCCGGACTCGAGGCGCTCCTCGTCGGGCGGGGTCTCGTCCTCGCGCAGCCCGGCCAAGGACCCGTCGGCCTCGTCCTCGTCGTCGGGCAGGTCCTGGCAGAACGCGGCCTCGTACTCCTCCAGGGACATGAGGATCTCGCGCGACTTGCCGTCGCGGAACGGGCCCAGAACCCCGGCCTCGGCCATCTGGTCGATGATCCGGCTCGCGCGGCCGTACCCGATGCCCAGCTTGCGCTGCAACAGGGACACGCTGCCGCGCTGGGTCTCCAGCACCTGGCGCACCGCCTCGTCGAAGAGCTCGTCGCGGTCCGCGTCGCGGTCGGCCGCAGCGCCGCCGACCACCGGGCCCTCGAGCTCCTCGTGGAACTCGGGGTCGGCCTGGCGGCGGCAGTGGTCGAGGACCGCCTGGAGCTCCCCGTCGCTGGCGAACGCGCCCTGCGCGCGCACGAGCTTGCTCGTATGCGGGGGCAGGTACAGCATGTCGCCCGCGCCCAACAGGGCCTCGGCGCCGTTGCCGTCGAGGATCGTGCGGCTGTCCACCTTGCTCGCGACCTGGAACGCGATGCGGCTGGGCAGGTTCGCCTTGATGAGCCCGGTGATGACGTCCACCGACGGGCGCTGGGTGGCCAGGATCACGTGGATGCCCACCGCCCGGCTCTTGGACGCGAGGCGGATGATGGACTTCTCCACGTCCTTGCCCGCCACGAGCATGAGGTCCGCGAGCTCGTCGATCACGATCACGATGTGCGGCATGGTGCGGGGGAAGGCCTCGATCTCTTCCTCATCGAGCTCCTCCTCCACGCGGCGCACGAGCTCGTCCTCGCCGAGCGCGTTGAACTTGCGGATGTTGTTCACCTGGGCGAGGGCGAGGCGCTCGTAGCGCTGGTCCATCTGCGTGCAGGCCCACTCCAGGATGGCCGCGGCGCGCCGCATGTCCGTGACCACCGGGCACATGAGATGGGGAATGTCCTTGAAGCGGCTCAGCTCCACCATCTTCGGGTCCACCAGGATGAGCTTGAGCTCGTCCGGCCGTCGGCTGAGCAGGAACGAGAGCAAAACCGCGTTGATGCACACGCTCTTGCCCGAGCCCGTGGCTCCGGCGATCAGAAGGTGCGGCATCTCCGCCAGGTCCGAGAGGATCGGCGCGCCCGTGAGGTCCGTGCCCAGGAACATGGGCAGCTCCAACGGGTCGCGCTCCGGGTCGTAGTGCGCGTACACGTCGCGGATGTAGACCATGCGGTCATTCATGTTCGGGATTTCGATGCCCACCGTGTCCTTGCCCGGGATCGGGGCCACGATGCGCACATTGTAGGCCTTCAGGGCCATGGTGATGTTGTTGGCCAGCGAAAAGATGCGCTCGACCCGGATGCCCGGCGCGAGCGCGACCTCGAACATGGTCACCCGCGGCCCGCACTCCACGCCCACGACCTTGCCGTCGATCTTGAACTCGGCTAGGGTGCGCTCCAGGACCTCGGCGCGCTTGTCCAGGGTGTCCGGGTGCTCGCCGTGGTCGGTGTCCGGCTCCTCCAGGAGCTCGGGCGGCGGGAGCTCGTAGTCCTCGGCCTGCGCGGTGCGCCGGCGCGGCCGGCGGGCGCGCCGGGTGGGCGCGCGCGCGGGCGCGGCCCGGCGCAGCGAGAGCCGGGTCTGGACCGTCTCGTCAACCTCGGGCTCTTCGTCCTCCTTGTCTTCGGCGTCCTCTTCTTCCTCGTCGTCGGCCTCGTCGCACGGCTCGGGCGGCGCGGGGCGCGTGGCCCGCGGCGCATACGTGCGGGCGCCCTGCGTGCCCGCCGCGGCCCGGGCCGGAGGCCGGGCGATCCACTGGTGCGCGGCCGCAAGCCCACCGGCGACCCGGCCCGTTGTACGGGCGAGGCCCATGCCCGCCGCGCGCAGCGCGCGCAGCGCGAACCGCAGCGTCCGGGCCATCCAGGGTCCGAACGCGAGCTGCCCGCCCGCGGCGAACGCAAGCAGCGCCAAGGCCGCGGTGCCGGCCCGGCCGAAGAGCGCGATGCCCCGCGGGGCCAGGAACCAGCCCACCAGTCCGCACAGGACCGGGTCCTCGGCGCGGTTGCCGGGCAGGCCCAGGAGGACGCTAAAGCCCGCCACGAACAGCCCCGCGCCCAGAACTTGCGGCCAGGTGCGCAGAAGCCGTCCGGTGCGGGTGACCTGTACGCCCCAGGCCACGAGCAAGGCGGCCGCGAGGCACGCGCCCCAGAACCCCAGGGACAGGATGGTGTAGAAGGCGAGGTAGTACCCGGCCAGGCCCGTGGGTGCGCGTGCGGCCGCGACCGCGGGCTCCAGGTCGATGTCCACGTATAGGCTCAGGCCCAGGAACAGGCCGAGCGTCACCAAGAAGAGCCCGGCGAAGCGCGCGGCGTACGCGCAGCGGCCGGACGCGGATGGAGAAGCGGGCATGGACACAGCGCCTCCTGGCGGCACACGGGCCGGACCCCGGACCCGCGGTCCGGGCACACGGCCCCCCTGTAGGCATATCGACCAACCGGGCGGTCTCCTTTCGATCGAAAGGCCCTGCCGGCGGCCCGTTTCCGAACTCCTTTGCCCGCAAGGGCCTGGCGCACCGCGTACACGGGCGCAGAGGCCCTTTTCCCTTGACAGTGCCCGCAGCCGGCGCGAGAATGCTCCGTCCGCCCGGAGCGCGGTGCCTTTCGGGGTGCTGCGGGCCTGTTTCCGACGAGGAGAGCCGTTGTGGCCAAGGGAAAGACCGCTGTCCAGACCGCGGACGCGGCACGCGAGGCGCTCAAGGACCTGCTGGGCGCCCTGCGCGACCTGCACGGGGACGCGCTCTCCGAGCGGCTCTCCAGCGTGGAGGAGCTCGTGTGGGCCGTGCTCGCGGACAACGACGTCGACGACGACGAGGCCCGCCGCATTGTGCTGCGCATGCGCGAGGCGTACGTGGACTGGAACGAGGTGCGCGTGGAGCGCGTGGCCGCGCTCGCGCGGTTCCTGGACCCGCACGAGCGCGCGGACGAGCTCGCGCGCCACATCCGCGGGCTCCTGAGCCGGATGTTCGACCGGTGCGGCCGGGTGGACCTCGCGGACCTTGTGGACCTGAAGCCCGCGGACGCGCGCCGCGCACTCATGGAGGTCGAGCCCGTAAGCCGCGCGGTGGCCGACCGGATCCTCATGCGCGAGGTGCCCGAGGCGACCATGCCCTTCAGCTCCGAGGCCCTGGCCGTGGCCAAGCGGCGCAAGCTCGTGCCCCGCAGCGCCACCCGCGGGCACCTGAACAAGCTCGTGGCCGAGGCCCTGGACGAGGAGGAGGCCCAGGAGTTCTTCTTTCTTTTGCACTACCACCTGGACCAGGGCTGCACCAAGAGCCGCTGTCCGGTGTGCAAGAAGTAGCGCCGGCATTCGCACCGGGAAAGGACCCTGCATCATGCCCGTACTCAACATCGGCCTACCCAAGGGCAGCCTGCAACAAGGGACCCTGGAGCTGCTGGACAAGGCGGGGTGGCGGTTCTCCGTGTCCGGACGCAGCTACTACCCCCGCTGCGACGACCCGGAGATCGAGGCGATGCTCGCCCGGCCCCAGGAGATGAGCCGGTACGTGGAGCGCGGCGTCATGGACGCGGCCGTCACCGGGCTCGACTGGACCGAGGAGAACGCCTCGGACGTCGAAGTGGTCGCGCGGCTCACGTACGCCAAGGCCTCGCGCCAGGCGGTGCGCTGGGTGCTGGCCGTGCCCGAAGACTCGCCCGTGCAGTCGGTGGCCGACCTCGAGGGCAAGGTCATCTCCACCGAGGTCGTGAACCTCGTGCGCGCGTACCTGGACCGCCACGGAGTCCGCGCCGAGGTCGAGTTCTCGCACGGGGCCACGGAGGTCAAGGTCCCGCATCTGGCCGACGCGATCGTGGAGCTGACCGAGACCGGCTCCAGCCTGCGCGCGAACCGGCTGCGCATCGTGGATACCGTGGCCGAGAGCGTGACCGTGGTCATCGCCAACCGGGACGCGGCCCGCGACCCGTGGAAGCGGGAGAAGATCGACGCCCTGGTGATGATGCTCCAGGGCGCGCTCCAGGCCCGGGGCCAGGTGCTCCTGAAGCTCAACGTCGCGCAGGCGAACCTGGACGCGGTCGTCGACCGCCTGCCCAGCCTGCACGCGCCCACGGTCAACCACCTCGCGGGCGGGGACTGGGTGGCCGTGGAGACCGTGGTCGACGAGCCGCGCGTGCGCACCCTCATCCCGGAGCTCAAGGCCGCGGGCGCGGAGGGGATCATCGAGCTTCCCCTCAACAAGATCATCCCCTAGGGCGGGGGCGGACCGCGCCGGGCCGGGAAGCGCTGCCGACAAATCCGCGGGAGGACCCGCCCATGAAGCGATGCGCAGCCTGCGGACAGCCCTGGACCGAGAAGCACACCCCCGGACGCCGCGAGGTGTGCGACCGGTGCGCCGCGGCTTGGCACGCGTGCCGCAACTGCCGGTTCTTCGACGCGCGGGCCAACCCCTGGTGCCGTGAGCCGGCCGCGCGCGACGAGCGCCCCCGCGAGGCGGAGGCCGCGAACGCGTGCTCCTACTTCCAGCTCGCCGAGGCCGGACCCGGCGAGCCGGACGCGGACCGCTCGGCCCAGGCGCGCAAGGAGCTCGAGGCCCTGTTCGGCGACCGGGCCGCGGACGCGGACGCGGATAAGAAGAAGCTGGGGCAGCAAGGAAGAGAGACAGCCTGATGGGCGAGTCCAGTTTCGACGTCTTTTGCCCGCAATGCAACATCCTCGTGGAGGCAAGAGTCATCGCCCACGGGCATGGCGGATTCCGTAGCAAAGCGGCGAACCCAGTTGACCAGGTTGATAGCCGGTACTGCGGAGACCTGTACTCAGTGTGTCTCTGCCGTCGGTGCAACCAGCCTTTTCTGGTGCGGCAGTCCGTACGCGGCGTCCCCGCTGAGTTTGAGACGATAACAGAGGAGACCGTGCTGTATCCTTCCGAGTCCAAACTCCTCCCCGAAGAACTGCCGGAGAGCGTGAAGACAGCCTACGATCAAGCAGCGCACTCGCTGCACGCATCCCTCTTTGAGCCCTGTGTTCTGATGTGCCGCAAGTGTCTGGAAGGCGTGTGTAAGGTTCTCGATGCGAAGGGGCGAGACCTGAGCATACGCCTTCGCAGACTCCACGACGCTGGACATATTGACTGTCGACTCCTGAACTGGGCACACCAAGTGCGTCTCATCGGGAATGAAGCCGGTCACGACACTGACGCTCCCGTCACGAGGGAAGACGCACGCGACGTCTTCGATTTCACCGAGGCGATCTTGATCTACGTGTTCTCACTGACCAAGCGATTTGAGTCGTTGCAGAAGCGCAGGACAAGAGCGCAAGCGGCCCAACCGGAGAAACCAGGCGAGTGAAAATGGCGCTCGGCCGTCCCATTTTCAGCGCCGTATTCTGGTCGTTCGAGGACCTGTTCGGCCCGCGCGGCGGGTCCGAACCCGAGTAACGCACTCGCGCGGCAGGGGCGCGAGCCCGCGCCCGGCGGCGCGCACGATGCAGAGAACAAGGAGCGCACCTCCCCATGGCCGGACACTCCCACTGGGCTGGCATCAAGCACAAGAAGGCCGCCAACGACGCGAAAAAGGGCAAGGCCTTCAGCAAGATGGCCCTGCTCATCCACGGCGCGGTCCGCGAGGGCGGCAGCCCCGACCCGGATATGAACCCGCGCCTGCGCCTGATCCTGGACAAGGCCAAGGCCATCAACATGCCCAAGGACAAGGTGCAGCGCGCCATCGACAAGGCCGCCGGCGCGAGCGGCGAGGCCTTCGAGCAGGTCGTGTACGAAGGCTACGGCCCCGGCGGCGCGGCGTTCCTGGTGCAGGCGCTCACGGACAACCGCAACCGGACCTTCCCCGAGGTGCGCAGGATCTTCGAGCAGCACGGCGGCAGCCTGGGCCAGCCCGGGTGCGTGGGGTACCTGTTCGACCGCAAGGGGCTGATCACCGTGAGCGCCGCGGCCGCGGACGAGGATGCCGTGCTCGAGGCCGCCCTGGACCGGGGCGCCGAGGACATGACCACCGAAGACGACCTCTTGCAGATCGTCACGCCCCCGGACCGGCTCTTCGACGTGCGCGACGCGCTACAGGCGCGCGAGATTCCGGTGGAGGGCGCGGAGCTCGCCATGCTGCCGTCGACCACCATGCCCGTGCAGGGCGCGGACGCCGAGCGCGCGCTGCGCTTGGCCGAGGCCCTGGACGAGCACGAGGACGTGGAGAACGTGTTCACGAACTTCGACATTCCCGAGGAGGTGGCCGCGCGCCTGGCGGGCGCGTGACCCGGACCGGCGAGGAGGAGAGGGCCATGCGCTGGATCTCGAAGATCTTTTTCCAGGGGCTGCTGGCGTTGCTGCCCATCAGCCTGAGCGTGTACGCGGTCTACTGGCTGGGCGCCACCGCGGAGAAGCTGTTGGGCGGGTTGCTCAAGCGCGTCCTCACCGACCAGGTCTACTTCACCGGCGCCGGGGTCGTCGCCGGGCTCGCGCTTGTGATGGTCGCGGGCCTGCTGCTGAATCTCTGGATCGTGCGCAAGGTCTTCGAGCTCGCCGACAAGGTGATCGAGCGCATCCCCCTCGTGAAGACCGTGTACGGGAGCGTGCGCGACCTCATGGGCTTTTTCGGCGAGACCAAGGGCAAGAGCCTCCAGCAGGTGGTGCTCGTGCGCGTGGCCGAGGACCTGCGGCTCGTGGGGTTCGTCACCCGCCGGGAGTTCGAGGGCCTGCCCGAGGCGCTGGTACGCCGGGGCGAGGTGCTCGTGTACCTGCCCATGAGCTACCAGCTCGGGGGGTTCACCTTGTACATGCCCGCCGACCGCGTGGAGCCCGTGGACATGAGCGTGGAGCAGGCCATGCGGTTCGCGCTCACGGCCGGCATGTCCACCGACCGCGCCGCGGACCTGCCCGTCGCCCCCGCCGCGCCCGCCACGGACGCCCCGGCGCCCGCGGGGGGGTGAGGTCCAACGGCTCCGCGTTGCGCAGAGACAACCACGACGCGCCCACGCCCGCGGGGGGGTAAGGGGGGCGCCGTGGGCGCGCCTTCGCGCCAAGCCTAGGCCAACGGCGGCCGACGGCCGGACCCGCCACGCACGAGACGCCTATCCCAACCCCTATCGCCCGCCGCCCCACGGCGGGGCCGACCCGCCGCGTCAAGATACGCCCCCACACAAGCGCTTGACTCGCCCCGTGGCCGGGCGTAGCATCTCTCTTGGGCGCGAATCCGTGGGCGAGGGGGAGATCTGTGCAGGATAGCGACTTAGGCGGGGAGGCTCGAGGGGATCATGGCCAGCCACTCAGCAGAGAGCTTGTTCGACAAGAACATCCAGAGTGCCGACGAGTGCTTGGCGCTATTCGACGGGGTGAACAGGCTGAAGGCCCAGCTGGAGATTCAGTGGGTTCTCCGTGCCGGGATCGTCTTTGTCGTCTCTGCGCTTGATACGTACTTCCATGACAAGGTGAAGTACCGCGTTGGAAGGTCCTCCTTGGAAAACCTGCCACCGAAGTTGGCCAAGTTTGAGGTCCCACTTGCGGGTCTAACGACGTGGGATGAAGCAAGACGAAAGGGAAATGTGATACGGAACTGGGTTATGGACCACTTATCCACTCGCCCCTTGCAGTCACCTCAAGCTATCGCCGAGACGCTGAAGCTGGCGAACATCAACGAACTCTGGGAGACAATCGAACCGAATAGTTCCCATCGGAACGCCTTGCTGAAACGATTCAACGACTTGGTGCACCGTCGGAACCAGATTGCCCACGAGGGGGATCGCGAACAATCGCGCGGGAGCGGCAAGAAACTGCGTCCGATAGACCGCGATCTGCTCACTGACGCCATCACGTTTTCGAAAGACCTCGTGGGCAAGGTGGAGCATGCGTTTCCAAAGTAACCAGTGTGGCACGCGGATGCAAAGCGACGGCCGCGTTGCGCCCGCGGCTGATCCGCAGCCCGTTGGCCAACACGAGACACACGATGAGCCGGAAGCGGCAACAGAGCTATCGTACGTGGTTCACGTCTCTCAGCTATGAGCAGTTCGTAGAGCACATGTACAAGCGGATTTCCAGGGGTACGTCGGCCAAAGTCCGCCGCAATAAGAAGTATGTCGGCAAGAGCTCAGGGCACCGCCATCAAATAGATGTATCGGTTGAGACAAGCGTTTTGGGGGGGCTGAGTCTACTGATATTGGTGGAGTGCAAGCACTATCGTGACAAAGTCAAGGTAAGGGATCTCTTGGCTTTTGCCGAGCGTATTCACGACATCGGCGCGCACAAGGGGGTTGTTGTGACAACGATTGGTTTTCAGCGTGGTGCAATCAAGATAGCGAACGCCCATGGGATTGCATTGGTGAAGACTCAACCCCAATGGCAACACATCAAATACTGTCGCCGAGGGAACCGGATTGACGGAATGGTACGGGGTACCACCTATACCGGAAGCCGCAGGAGCAAGGATGATGCATTTGTGGGACTCGTGCCGAAGCTTCGTGGTAAGTACCGCCGATACTACGGTGGCGATCAGCCCACGTGGAAGGGCGTATTGAACGCACTGATTTATGATTGACCAAGTCAATGCAGTGGGCGACAAAGGGCTGCAATCGACGCTGCTACGCATCGCGATTGAGCCCCGGCGTTCACGACTCCAATGTTGACTTCATCGCGGCCCGAAGCTACCTCTGCTTCGCGAACAACGGCTCCCCAATCAGCGTCCGCAATCCACGTTCTGTGACCTCGTGGCCTCCTTTGGTCGTCTGTGGCAAGAACAGAGCCTCCTCCTGAATATGCGGCGCCAGCAGAAGCAGGTTCATGATCGGGTGACGGGCGCGCGCGCGACGTGGCCCCGGCGGGCGGGCGGGCGCTCTCGCGCGCGTCCGGGCGCCCCCGCCCCACCTACCCCCCGCTTGGGCCGCCGGGGCCGGGCTTTGGCCCCTGCGCGTGCGGGGGGGGGGGGGGGGGGGGGGGGGGGTCCCGCGGGTTTTTTGTTGTTCGCCGCCCCCCCCCCCCCCCCCCCCGCGCCCCCCGCCCCCCCCCCCCCCCCCCCCCGGTGCGGGGAGCCCACGAGGAGACAAGGATGGCCGTT
>Ga0180431_10001032_pt1 | contig 39103 bp, 30 predicted proteins | sample SS_ome_11_FD_132459 | JGI IMG/M metagenome (GOLD analysis project Ga0180431, IMG submission 132459) | Hypersaline lake sediment archaeal communities from the Salton Sea, California, USA - SS_1_MS_1 metaG | ecosystem: Environmental > Aquatic > Non-marine Saline and Alkaline > Hypersaline >... | reverse complement strand
TCCATTTCTCGGGCTGCGGCCGTTCAGGTCCCAAGGCGCAGGTCACGAACGTGATTCTGATCGTGATCGACACCCTCCGTTCCGACCACCTCGGCTGCTATGGATACTCCGAGATTCGGACCCCCGTCATGGACGATTTGGCTCGAAACGGGACCCTCTTCGAACAGGGGATCACGCCGGTCCCGGTGACCGTGCCGGCGTTCACTTCCTTGCTGACCTCCAGCTTTCCTCCGACCCACGGGGTCCGCGACAACGGCCTGTACGCTCTCAACGATGAGATGCTTACCCTCGCAGAGGTGCTCCGAGACAGGGGACTTCGGACCGCCGCCATCCTGGGTTCCGCCGTGATGGATCCCTCCTCAGGCCTGGATCAGGGATTCGACACCTACGACGACGACTTCGAGGGGTCCTACCGCCCCAACGATCCGGTCTACGTTCCCCTTGCCGAGGAGCTCCGCCGGAGCCGCCGGCGCGCGGACATCGTCACCCGGAACGCGGCACGATGGATCGGAGCCAACAAGGATCATCCGTTCTTCATTCTCCTTCACTACTTTGACCCGCACTCCTATTACGATCCGCCTCCGCCCTTCGATTCTCTCTACGCGGATTGCCTGTACGATGGAGAAGTGGCTTTCACCGATCATCAGATCGGTGTGTTTTTTGACCGAATCCGGTCCTTCAACATCCCGGGGCGGACGCTCGTCATCCTCACCGCCGATCACGGTGAAGGACTCGGAGAACACAACGAGGCCCAGCACGGGCTCCTCATCTATGACTCGACGCTCAGAGTTCCGCTCGTTTTCTTCTGCCCGGACGTGTGCCCGCCGGGGGTGCGCGTGTCCGGCGCCGTAAGTCTCGTCGATATTGCGCCCACGGTGCTGCAGCTGCTGGGGGTCGAGTGCCCGGAGCCGTTCCAGGGGGTCGACCTCTCGGCCTGCTTCTGCGATGGGAACGTCCCTGCAAGGCCCCTCTACTGCGAAACCTACCGCCCGCGACTCAGTTATGGCTGGAGCGAGCTCCTGGGGATTCGAACCGAGAACTGGAAGTACATCCGCGCTCCGGAGCCGGAGCTCTACGACCTGGCACAGGACGGCGGAGAAGTTGTAAACCTGGCCGGCAGCGGGCATGGAAAGGAGAAGGAGCTGGCCGAGGCGCTTGAAGACTTCCTCCGATCGCTCCCGGTGGACGACCGGTTTCTCCCGGCCGAGATTCCGCGGGACGACATCACAAGAGAGCGGCTCGAGTCCCTGGGGTACATGGCCGGGATGAGCGATGCGGCACCGGAGAGGGACGGTCCTCTTCCCGACCCGAAGTACGAGATGGAGGCCTTCAACCGCCGGCAGGTGGCGAAGTTCCAGGCCAGACTGGGAAAGAACCTTCTCACCGCCGGAGATCTCACGAAGGGAATCGAAGCCTACGAGAGCGCCCTCGAAACCGATCCCGAGAATCCCCTCTGGTATACGATTCTGGCCGGCGCCTACCTGAGCGTAAGGGATTTCCAGAAGGCGCACGAAACCCTGCAGCGGGTCCTGGAGATTCATCCGGACCACGCCGACGCGCACGTCGGCCTGGCCGTGTTGTACATGCAGCGAGGAGACACCGACGCGGCGATTCGGGCCTTCCGCAGATCCTTGGAACTGGACCCTTCCGACGAGGAGGTGCTCGTGCGCCTCTCCCGTCTCGAGTTCCAGAGAAACAGGCCGCAGGAGATGATCCCGCTGTTGGAGGAGATGCTGGCGGCTGCCCCCGACAATACCACCGCTCTGGGCATCTACGCGGAGGCTCTGCGGTTGACAGGAAACGATCGCAGGGCGGTGCGCGCTCTGGAGAGGCTCTCGAATCTCCGGCCCCTGGACCCCACGCCTCGCCTCTTCCTGGCCCATGCCTGGTCACGCCTCAACGCCACCGAGGAGGCCATGCGGTGGTACAAGCGAGCCCTCGAACTCGATCCCGAGCTGGGCGAGGCCTACTACAACCTCGCCTGCCTTGCCAATCTGGAGAACAGGAGGGATGAGGCCGTCGAGTGGTTGGCGCTCGCCGTTGAACACGGCTTCGAGGATTTCGGGCGGTTGCAGGGTGACGCGCGTCTCAACGGTCTCCACGACGATCCGAGGGTCCGATCTCTCTACAGATCCGAGAGAAGCGAACATCGATAGCCGAGAATGGAGTGGACGACGCTATTCCTCCGCTTCGGTGTCGACGATGCGATAGGCGGTCTCACCCTCGCGAATCATGCCGTATTCTTCCCGGGCCAGTTTTTCGAGATGCTCCGGGTTCTGGAGATTGTCCTCTTCCGTGGCCAGATCCTCCAGGCGCCCTTCCAGCCGTCCGATCTCTTCCAGAATCTCGGTGTTCTCCTTCTTGAGCTTCCAGAGCTGCACCAGGCTCGTATCGCCGGCGAGCAGAATCCACAGCAGCCACAGGCCGAGCGCAACGGCAATGATGCGGCCGATCTTCTGCCGGGAAACGAATTCCCGAATCGGGCGGCGGAGCACCCTCTGTTTGGAGACCTTCATGGGCCGCTCACTCCAGGAATCTTCACCACGAAGTTGATGAAACACACGAAGGGGGAGACGCCCCTTGGACGGAAAGCCACTTGGATTCTCCTGCCGTGTCGCCCGCCGCCTATGCGGGCAGTTGCCCCTCTTCCATGGCCTCGTGCGCCGGCGATGCCTGGGGCTCCTCGGGAATCAGATTGAAGGCTCTCGGGCCGGCATAGCGGGCGGCCTGGCCCAGCTCTTCCTCGATTCGAATCAGTTGATTGTACTTGGCCACCCGGTCCGTCCGAGACATGGATCCCGTCTTGATCTGGCCGGCGCCCGTGGCGACCGCCACGTCCGCGATGGTGGTATCTTCCGTCTCGCCCGACCGGTGGGAAATCACCGACGTGTAGCCGGACCGCTTCGCCATTTCGATACAGTCCAGCGTTTCCGTGAGCGTGCCGATCTGGTTCAGCTTGATGAGGATGGAATTGGCGATGCCCCTCTCAATCCCCGTGGCCAGCCGTCGAGTGTTGGTGACGAAGAGATCGTCGCCCACCAGCTGCACCCGCGCGCCCAGCGCCGAGGTGTGCCGGCTCCAACCCTCCCAATCGTCCTCCGCCAACCCGTCCTCGATCGAGAGGATCGGGTAGCGATCGAGCCACTCGCCGTAGAGCGCCGTCATCTCATCGGCCGTGAGGATCTTTTTCTCCGAGGCCAGATGGTACTTCCCGTCCTTGAAGAACTCGCTGGCGGCGGCGTCGATGGCCAGGGAGATGTTCTCGCCGGGGCTGTATCCCGCCCTCGTAATGGCCTCGATGATCACCTCGACGGCCTCGTGGTTCGCTCCCAGGTTGGGGGCGAAGCCACCCTCGTCGCCCACGGCCGTGTTGAGGCCCTTCTCCTTGAGAATGGTCTTGAGGGTGTGGAACACCTCGGAACCCCACCGGACCGCCTCTGAAAACGTCGGTGCCCCGACCGGCACGATCATGAACTCCTGGATGTCCACGTTGTTGTCCGCGTGCGATCCGCCGTTGATGAAGTTCATCATCGGCACGGGCAGCGTCTTGGCGTTCACCCCGCCCAGGTACTGGTAGAAGGGAAGTCCCACGGCGTCGGCCCCCGCGCGGGCCACGGCCAGGGAAACGGCCAGGATGGCGTTGGCGCCCAGCTTGGACTTGTTTTCGGTGCCGTCCAAATCGATGAGGGTTTGATCGATCCTCACCTGATCGGTGGCGTCCATCCCGACGATCTCAGGAGCGATCTTGTCGTTGACGTGGGCGACGGCCCGGCTCACGCCCTTTCCCAGATAGCGATGCTTGTCGTCGTCGCGAAGTTCGACCGCCTCGTGCTCGCCGGTGGAAGCACCCGAGGGAACGGCGGCCGATCCCGAGGATCCCTCGGCGAGGACGACGTCGGCTTCGAGGGTCGGGTTACCGCGCGAGTCGAGAATCTGGCGGGCCACGATGTCGGTGATGATGGACATGGGATGACTCCTTCTGGGTGTGACGTCATGCGTTAGGGAGCGACGGATATGTTCATGATGGACAAGAAGATCCTAGGATTCGGTAGAAACGGCTGTCAAGGGAAAAGCCACAAAGGTCCGACCGCGGGGATCCATTCAGGATGCCGGACCAATTGCCCTCTGGACATTCCCCGCGACATCAACAATACTACCCGGGCGGCGGTGAAACCCTTCCGGCGGGATCTGCGTATCGTCAGGCGTGGGAGATCTCACGCCTGGAGGTTCGAAGGAATGTCGGAGGATTTCACAGCCGCCACCGACGATGCGCCGTGCCGGCCCTATGGGCCGGGCGGCCGGCAGTTGCGGGGAGAGGAGCCGGGCCTTGTCTGAAACGGCGGCGGGGGCCGGCGCCCGGGAGTGGCCCGCAGATGGACTCTCCGATGTTCTCGGAAACTGGACGGCGGCCGTGGATCAGGATCGTGAGTGGATCGAGCAGTGTCTCGCCGGAGATGAATCCGGATACGAGCACCTGCTCTCCCGGTACCGGAGGGGAATCTACAACCTTGCCTACCGGATGCTGGGAAACGCGGAGGATGCCAACGATGCCGCGCAGGAGGCGTTTGTCAAAGCATTCACGTCACTCGAGAAGTACGATCACCGGTTCAAGTTCAGCTCGTGGCTCTACCGGATCGCCACGAACCACTGCGTGGACGCCCTCCGCAAGCGGAAAGGATACACCGTCTCCCTGGAAGAAAACGAGGAAGAGAGCCGAGATCTCAAAAGCCGGCTCCCCGATCGAAACTCCGACCCCTCCGAATCCGTACACCAGAGTGAGAGGGAGGAGATCATGAAGAGGGCCATTGCAGGACTGGAACCGATGTACCGAGCCGTGATTCTCCTCCGGCACGACCAGGACCTGTCGTACGAGGAGATCTCCTCGGTTCTGGGTCTTCCCATAGGTACGGTGAAGGTGAGAGTTCACAGGGCTCGGCAGAGGCTTCGGGACCTGCTGACCCCCTACATGGACGAGTTCTAGAGTCGTTGAGACCGGAGGTGACCGAAAGTGGAGAAGCGCAGCGTCAACGTGAGAGGAGACCTTGTTTGCATGATCGCGCTTCTGGCGGTTGTGGCCGTGGCCGTACCGGCCGAAGCCCGGAAGGTCGAGTACGTGGACGAAGTCTCGCGCATGATTCCGGTGGATCCGGACGTGACGCTCGTCCTGTCCAACACCTCGGGGGACACCGAGATCACTTCCTGGGCTCGGAACGAGATCCGGATCATCGCGCGCAAGGTTGTGCGAGCGCGGTCGATGGACGAGGCCAAGGAATATGCGGACGATCTGCAGATGAAGATTCGCGGAGAGGGCACCCGCCAGATTACGGTCGAGACCAAGTATCCCGAGTGGGGTGGGGGAGGTGGAGTTCTCGATCTGCTCCTCTCCAAGAGCCCGACCGGAGAAATCGACTACGAAATCATGGTGCCGACCAAGGCATCGATCGTCGTGACCGCTTCATCGGGAGACATCGTGGTCGAGGAGACCGGGGGATCTCTGGTTCTCTCGGTGACCAGCGGTGACGTGAGCGTAAGGGAGACCAAGGGGCAGCTGGCGGTTGCGGCGACCTCCGGGGAAATCGATTTGGGCGACGTGCGCGGGGATACCCGAGTCAGCGCCACCACGGGGGACGTGACGGCCATCGGCATTCGCGGAGCGCTCGTCGTCGGGGTGACCTCGGGCGACATCCACTGCCAGGACGTGGAGGGACCCATTGAACTGGGGGGCAGTTCGTCCACCGTCATGGCGATGGACTGCAGCGGGATGCTGACCGTTCTGACCTCTTCCGGGGACGTCGAGATCGGGGACCACACCGGCGGCGTCCTGGTGAGAACGTCCGAAGGCTACGTAGACGCGGAAATCGAGTCGCTGGAAGGTGAGGACTGTGACATCACGACGTCGAGCGGCGACGTGGATCTACAGCTTGCAGAGAGCGGTTCGTACGAGTTTGTGATCGAGACCGTGAACGGCGAGGTGGAGATCGGGATGCCGGAAGACATGGAGGTTCAGGCGTCCCGCACGTCGGTCCACGCGATTTACCGTGGCGGCGGGCAGATGATTCGGGTTTCGACGATTACCGGTTCGATCTACATCGAGGCCATGTAGTGAGGGGATTTCCCTCCGGGTGAAGGACCATGAACTGTCGACGGGCAAAAGACAAGATTCGCCAGAAGATGGAGGGGGTACTCGATCCGGAGGATCGGGTTCTTCTGGAGAGACATCTCGAACGGTGCTCGAAGTGCCGCAGAGAAATGGCGTCTCTGACCCAGACCATCGAATGGCTCGAGGATCTCCGCCCGGTCCGCCCGCCCGAGGGGTTCGACGACCTGGTGCTCCGCCGGGTCCGCCTGGAGCGGGGCAGGGCCGGGGAGCGGTTGGGCTGGAAGGATCTCATGGGCGTGGCGTTCGGCCGTTGGGTGAGGCCGGCCACAGCTGCGGCGGCCCTGATCGTCCTTGCCGTCTTCGCCGGACCGGCGACGGTCCGCGTGTCCTCGAGTTTCGTAACCACCTGGCTGGCCGAACCAATGGCCCGGGCCACGGTTCGTCTCGTGGAACTGGCGAGTGATCCCAAAGAAATCGAAGCCATCAGCGACCAGGCAAAGACCGTTTCATCCCCGATCGGGTTGGTGGGGAAATCGGTGTACAGCGGCCTTCTCGATCTGGTCGTGCCCATCGCCCTTTGGTGCAAGATCGGAGTCGCGTGTCTCGGCCTTGTCTGGTGGATATCCAGGTACAGCATGCAAAGGAGGACCAGAGATGCGAGCCTTGTTGTCTAGCCGGTGTTCTCTTCCGCTGCTGGCGATGACCCTGTTCATCGGATGGGCCTCGCTGGGATCTGCCGATCCGCCGCCGGATGCGGATTCGCTGAAGGCCGAAGAGGAATATGGGAGGAGATCCAGTCGCATTCGAATCGGAGGCGGGGAGATCGAGTTCGACGACGGATCCGTGATCACGATCGACCGGGACGCCATCCGGGTCAGCGTCGAGGAAGCTCTGAGGCAGGCCGAAGAGGCGATCGAGGAAATCGAGGATATCAAGTCGGACTACCGCGTCGTCAGACGATCGGACAAGGTGCGGCTAGGTAAGGACATCCACATCGCCAGGTACGAACTCATCAACGGCGACGTCGTGGCGGTCGGCGGCGGCGTGACCGTCGAAGGGAAAGTGGCCGGCGACGTGGTCGCGGTCTTCGGCGACGTGCGCTTGGAGAACACGGCGGTCGTTAACGGTGAAGCCATCTCCGTCTTCGGGCAGTTGGTCGAGAAGCCCGGATCGCACGTCCGGGGCCAGACGGTTAGCGTTGGGCCTCAGGTCATCTGCGAAAGGCTGTGGGAGGATGAATGCCTCCCGCCTTTCATGTTGAAGCGGGGCTGGTTGTCGTTGTTCTCTCTGGCCATGATGGGAATTCTGGTCGTCGTCGCATTGCTTGTCTCGCTGATCTTCCGGGAGAGCATCGGCCGCGTGAATACGGCGATTCGCGGGGACATCCTCAAGTCGTGGCTCTACGGGCTTCTGGCGGAGATCATCCTGTTCGTCGTCAGTCTCATCCTGGTCATTACCATTGTCGGAATTCCGCTGGTGATCCTGCTCTGGCTGCTCGTGGGGTTGGCCTGCCTGTGGGCGTTCGCCGGCATTTCTCTCCGGGTGGGAGAGGCCGTCTCGGGAGACTCGGCCGGGTCTCGATCCCGCTCCGGGCACGTGTTCATCGGTGCGGTGATCGTGCTACTGGTGCCCGCCATCGCCCGAATTCTCTCGATCATCGGCGGTGTGTTCTGGGGTCCGGCGCTGGGGATTCGGGTTCTGGGATCGCTCGTGGCCTGGTTCGCGCTGACCACGGGGCTGGGCGCCGTGGTGATGACTCGATTCGGAACGCGAGAGTATGGCCGTAAAGAGCAGAAGGCCGGTACTCCGACGCCTGGGCCGCAAGCCGAACCGCCGGCCGGGCCGGAGGTCCAGCAGGCGTGATACGGTTCTGAGTGCGACGTTCTACGTTCTGAGTTCTGAGGGTCATGAACAGAAACGGGTTTCAGGACAACGGGGAGCGAGCATGCGGGAAGCGAGGACTCTGCGTGATCTGCGGATGAGGGGGCTCGCTTTCTTTCCCACGTGCCCATTCACCCAGAGGGGGTAACAACCATGTGGAAGAGAGCGTTTGGAGTCATCGGACCGGCGGCCCTGCTCGCCCTGTGGATCCTGCCCGGGCCGGTCACGGCGAAGATGGACCGCGAGGTGATCAAGAAGAGCGTGCCGCTGACATCCGAGAAGCGTCTGGACGTGCACCTGACCTTCGGAGCCGGACAACTGGATCTCCAGAGGGGGAGGGGCGACGACGTCATTCGGGCCGCGCTCGAGTTCCCGGAAGACGGCGACCCGCCCGAGTTCTCCTACCGCAAGCGTGGCCGGGCGGGGTTGCTGAAGATCAAGTCCGAGAACATCGAACACTGGGAACACGACGAGGACAATGTCAGGATCGATATCGATGACGATGCATGGGGGGGATGGTGGAACGACAACGAGCGTAACGACTGGTCCATCGACCTCACCGACGAGATCCCGATTTCCCTGAACATCGAAACAGGGGCCAGCGGCAATCACATCGATCTCACGGGTCTCATGATCTCGGACCTGGACATCGAGGCCGGGGCCTGCGAGCTGGAAGTTACCGTGGACGAGGCGGCCGACCACCGGACGAGGATCATCAGCATCGACGGTGGGGCGGCCAAGATGCGATTCGAGGGGCTGGGAAACCTGGATTTCGACCGGATGGAGTTCAACGGGGGGGCCGGGCTCTTCACGCTGGACTTCTCGGGCGAGTTGAGCCACCGGGCGATGGTGGAAATCAACCTGGGGGTGGGCCAGATGACGATCCTGGTCCCCAGAGACGTGGGCGTGATGCTGGACTGTTCGTCCTGCTCGCTGGCCTCGGTATCGGTGAGTGGGCCTTTCGAAGAAGAGGATGACGTCTACGTGAATGAGGAGTACGGCAAGACCCGGGGAGAACTCCTGTTTGAAATCTCGGCCAGCCTGGCGACGGTGAATGTGGAGACCGTGCGGTGAGGCCGTAATTCGCATTTCGCAATTCGTGGTTCGTTCTTGGAAAGGAGCATTGGAGAAACCGGGGCCTTGAAGGACACGAACAGGATACCATTTCGGGGCGCGAGGGATCGCGCCCCGTTTCGGTCAGGGCAAGTGACGAGGACGGCAAACCAGGGCTTGGGCCTGACGCGCGCTCCTGCTATCGCAATTCATCCAGATTGAAGTTCTCCGAGCGGGTGCTGACGACCTCGTCGCCGAAGCCGGTGAGGTTCTTCACCAGGCCGAACAGGCCCCGGGAAACGCCTCGCGTGCGGGACGTCCGGCCGTCGGATCCGCTCCATGTTCCTCGAAGCCATCCCTCCAGCTCACGGACTTCCTCGACCGTCAGGGGCTGCAGCTCCACTCTCAGATGGAGGTAGTACGAGCGGTCGGGTTTCAGGCGATCCACGTCGATCACGGGTACGCGGTTGGCGCCCGTGTGGCAGATGGACAGATTCTTCGGGGATATCTGCGCATCCAGCTCCCCCTCGGGTCCAAGCGCGACGTACTCCCCGGACCACGAATCGTATCTGAGCTTGTAGGGAACGACGATGGATTCGGCCAGGCGATCAAACCACGTGCGGCGGGGTTGCCAGATTTCGATCGTATACTTGAGGGTGGCGGAGAAGCCCCGGTCCAGGGTGTCGGCCAGCTTGTCGAAGAACTCCCGGTCAATCTCGAAAGTCATCCAGAGGGAATCGGACCGAATCTCCACGCCGAGGATCTCTACGTCTGACGCGGCCCGGGCTGTGGGCGCCAGGATCATCCCGGCCAGGAACACAACCCATCCCAGGGCTTGTTTGGCGGTATGTGTTTGTCCGGCAGGGGACCAACTCACGGCTGTTTCCCGATCATCTGGAGGCGCCTTTCAGGACCCGGAGCGTTCCGGTCGTCCGCATGAGCTCCTCGCGTGTTCGCCTTCACCACCCTCTGAGTGGGGCTACTCTCTCTACGTTTGACGTTCGCCGCGGGTTCCGAAACTCTTCCCGAGGCCGGGCCATGCCGCACCCCGAGTTGGGGACTCACTAAAAGGTCCGGTTGAGGCGCAGCGCCCACACGCCGTCGTCCGAGAGATCCTCCGATTTCTTGGTGTAGCTGACCCGGAAATCATGATCCGAATCCTGGAGGGCGAGGCCCACGTCGGTTTTGAGATCGTACGCCCGCTCCCCGTCGTTCCAGGCGTCGCCGGAGTCCACGAAGAAAGCCCCCTGGAAATCATCCGAGAGAGCCACACGGTACTCCAGGCTTCCCAGGACGACACGGTTCCCGCGAAACTCCTTGAACCGGCGGGCCGGCAGGGTGCCGATACCGCCCACGTAGTATTCCTTCCACGGCGGGAGGCCGTCGTCCGCACCGCCCGCGTACGCCCGCAGATCCAGATACCAGTTGGGCGCCAGCCGCGTGTACTTGCGTACGTCGACCCAGTATTTGGTGAACGCATAATCCCCGCCCAATCCGTCCCCGGCGGTTTCCCCCGCCAGACGCGCAAAGAACCCGCGGGTCGGGTATTCCCAGTCGTTCCGGAAGTCCATCGTGGTGACGGCCCGAATGCTCTTCATGGTACCGAGCGCAGCGGGCACCGGCTCGCAAGACTCGTGAGCGTAGCAGTGCAGTCGGCGATGGAGGTCGCAGTAGGGGATCTCTTCGGTGAGGGACGGGTTGCAGCGGAAGCACTTGTCCTTGCCGAAGACGGCCCAATCGGAGTTCTTCGCCAGAGACCGCAGATCATCCTCCGTGTATTGGACCCGGAGGTTCACGTGGCTTCCGGCCTTCACGTTGGCGAACACCGTACCGCCCACCCTCTCGTAGTAGTCGCGAAAATCCTCCTTGAGGAACAGCGCGGCCAGAGTGTTCTCCGTGTCGCTGATGATCTGGGTGTCGAAGTCGTGCGGAGTCGTGCTCTCGTGATAGTTGAACCCGATGGATAGTCCGTTGTCGGCTCCGATGAGCGGCTGCGAGACCTGAATCTCGCCGAGCCAGGTTTCGCGGGCGAAGGCATAGCCGATTTCTCCGCGTGCCTTCGGCCGGTAGCTCGGCGTGTCGCCGTACGCTACCGAACCGGCCAGGTAGAACCCGTCGACCCGGTTGTAGTGTCCCTCCGTGTTGAAGTCGTGCCACTCGTGCCGGTTGATGGAGATTGAGGCGCGGCAGCGCCGGGGTTTCTGGACGCGCCCGCGCTTGTCCACGTGGATGACCGAGTAGCGGATTCCCCGCTCCCGGTCCTTGACGACATCGGGGTTGGATGGGTCGGGGGTCCACTCCCCGTCGACGATGAACGCGTAATCGTACCGGCCCTTGGCCAGCGGGATCAGAAGCTCCCAGACGATCCCCTCGCGATCCATGGGATCCGCCTCCTCGTCCCAGTCGTTGAAATCTCCCACGAGAAAGACCTCGTCGGCCACGGGATCCTGGTAGCGGAACAGGATACGGCCGTCCACGTGCCTAGGGAAGAGGTCCTCGAGTTTCTCTTTGTCGCACGACGAGCGGGTATCGCTGGCGGTGATACGGACCGAGTTTCCAATGTAGCTTCTCTCCCAGACTTCGGTCACGTCGCCGCGGATCTCCGAGCCCTCTTCCCGCGTGATCTCACCCCCGATGGACACGACGTCTCCACGAATCTGCCCCTCCGGCCCCAGCAGGATGTCCCCGTAGGCCACCACGTCGCCGCGCACCGTCCCGTAGACCTCGAGATCTCCGTCGACGATGAGATCACCCTCGAAGATCTGACCCTCCTCCACGACGTAGTCATCGTCGATCACCGCGGCGTCCCAGTCTATCCCCGGTGCGTGTCGCAGGGCCCGGTTCTTCAGGCTTTCCAGGTCCTCGTCGTCCGTGGACACGCTGCAACCGAGGCCCAGGACCCGAGGCGTGCCCTTCCAGAACTTGGCGGCGGAACCGTCATCTGCCGCGGCCTGCACGGCCGCCAATGCCATGAAAGTCAGGAACGCGAGCGGCGGGGCAAAGGCAAGGCGGATCCTGCGCATCGAAAGCCTCCACTGAGGAGAATCGTGATCGCGCCCGGCGAACCGCAGCGGAAACGGCGGCCGAACCCGGTCGGCCTGCGAGCCACCGAAAAGGATTCTCAAGATTCGACATCTTACACCTCCAAGGGGGTCCCGAAAAGGGAGAAGTGGACGCGGGTCAGGGGGGGTGGATTCTACCGGCCTTCCATATACGGCATACAGCAACCGGCGTGCCAGGCGCTTGGTTGCTCGCCGGAAATGCCCTTCGGGCCCCTGGAGGCCTTCTAGGGGGGTATCGGCTTGCTCGAAGGGCCCGGAACGGGTGATCTTCTGTGGCAGAGTCGCGCCGTCGGCGTGTCTGGTTGACACAAGCCGGGCCGGCTAACGCCGGCCCGAGATAGTAGAGAGTCGATCGTCGAAAATTGAGATTGGACAAGTGCATAGAAACACCCTACAAGCACTTGCCACAGAAACCCGACGGAACCCCTCCGTGTAGTCTGTGCAATCTGTCGCTAAGACGTTTGAGCTTCTTCATCCGCGTAATCTGCGCAATCTGCGGAAGGATTTTCGGTTTTCCAATCTGTGGAATCTGTGGCCAGGGGTCCGGTTTTCGCCTCTGTGTTGATCTGTGCAATCCGTGGTCTCGGTTAGGGTATTGACCGCGCTCCCTTCTCGCATTACAGTGCTGTGAAGGATGCGGCCGGCGCTCATTCGCCGGGCCGAGGGAGGAATCATGGCGACGCTGCGAATGGGCATTCGAACCCGACTGGCACTCCTGTTCGTGCTTCTCGCCGTCGTCCCCATCGGCCTCCTGACGCTGTTCTACCTGCGGTACCTCACCGCTACGATTGAGTACTGGCAGAATCCCGGCATCGAGCGGACGCTCGAGAACTCACTCGCCGTGGCTCGGGAGAGCCTCGAACACTACCGGGACGAGGCCCAGGCCGCCGGAGAATTCCTTCTGGTTCTCCTGGATCCGGCCCTTAACGCCCGGGAGACGTCAGACTTTCTCGCCGCGAACGCGGCGGAGGTCGAGGCCGACCTGCTCGCCGTCTACCGCCCGGGCGAGGACGGCTGGCGCCGTTGGGCTACGGGGGGAGGCGGAGAGCCGCCCGAACGGCTCGAAGCCGCTGTGGCGCGCGACGCAATCGCCGGGTCGGCAGCGCCGCCTCTGGATCTCAAGAGCCCATCGGTGTGCGCTCTCCTGCCGATGACCGGTTCGCCGGATGGAGGCCTTCTGCTCGTCGGCGTCCAACCTCCGGTCGAGATGATGGAGAGGATTAGGAGCCTGGCGGCGGACGCCGATCTCTACCGGCGCCTGGCGGGCTATGAGCGGATCCAGGCGGCCACGATCGTGATCGGAACCGTAGTCGTGATGGCCCTCGTCATCATCCTTTCCCTCTTCGTTGCTCGAATGCTGGCCCGCAGTATCTCGAGGCCCATCCTCGAACTGGTTGAGGGGACCCGTCGACTCTCGTCGGGGGACCTGGATCACCCGGTGGAGGTGAAGGCAAAGGACGAGGTCGGGCTCCTCGTGACGTCCTTCAACCAGATGACCCAGGACCTTCGCGTATCCAAGGAGAGCCTGATGCGGGCCGAGCGGGTGGCGGCGTGGCGTGACGTGGCGCGCCGCATCGCCCATGAGATCAAGAATCCCCTCACGCCGGTCCAACTCTCCATCCACCGGCTGCGACGGCGCGTGCCCGACGGTGACGCCGAAACCGGACAGGTGTTCACCGAGTGTCTGGATCTCATCGATGCGGAAGTGGTGAACCTGAGACGGCTGGCCGACGAGTTCTCGCGGTTTGCCCGCATGCCGCCGCCGGCGCCGGTGCCCTCGGATGCCGGCGAGCTCGTTGGATCGATTGTGGACCTCTACCGGGAGTCCGGGCCCGGGGTCGACTTTCGTGTGGAGGTTCCGCCGGGTCTTCCGAAGGTAGGTGTTGATCCGGGACAGTTCCGCCAGGCATTGGGCAACCTCGTGAAAAACGCGCTCGAGGCCATGCCCGACGGCGGGACGCTCTCGCTGCGGGTGGAGGAGAGCGGGCAGCCGGACCGTCCAGGCGTGTGGATCTCGGTCGCGGACACGGGTCCGGGCCTGCCGCCCGACATTCGGGATCGAGTGTTTGACCCCTACGTCACGACCAAGAAACGGGGCACGGGCCTGGGACTGGCCGTCGTCCACCGGATTGTGACGGACCACGCCGGCACCGTGGAGGTTCGAAGTGGGGAGAGAGGCGGGGTGACCTTCCGGCTGTTCTTTCCCCGCAAGGAATCTTGACGGACGACGCGCGCCCGCGTACTGTTGACGGCGTGCGTTCCTGCAACGGCCGAACGGAGATTGCAAATGACCCGCAACGGAGAAGAAGAAGTTCGCACCATCCTCGTGGTGGACGACGAGGCGGGCATTCGCGCCTCGCTCCGAGGGGTTCTTTCCGATGACGGATACCGGGTGGTCGAGGCCGAGACGGCCGAGGCGGCTCTCGGCCTCTTGGAGGAGGAGAATCCCGACCTGGTTCTTCTGGATGTCCTGCTTCCGGGGATGGACGGGATCGCCCTTCTCAAGACCCTCCGGTCTCGGGAATCCGGGGTCCCGGTCATCATGATGTCGGGGCACGCCACCATCGACACGGCCGTCAAGGCCACGAAGCTGGGCGCCTACGATTTCCTGGAGAAGCCGCTGGAGCCCGGGCGGCTGTCGCTCTCCGTCGAAAACGCCCTGGAGGCGCGATCTCTTCGGCAGGAGAACGTTGCCCTTCGCGCCCGCCTGAAGAGCGCGGCCGTGATGGTCGGCGACTCCGAGCCCATGCGGGTACTCTACCGGCAGATCGCCAAGGCGGCGCCGTCGTCGGGGCGCGTGTTGATTTTCGGGGAGAGCGGGACGGGCAAGGAGCTGGTCGCCCGGGCCGTTCATGAAAACAGCACCCGGTCGGACGGGCCCTTCATCAAGGTCAACTGCGCCGCCATTCCGCGGGACCTCATCGAGAGCGAGCTGTTCGGCCACGAGAAGGGGGCCTTCACCGGTGCGCTCGAGCGTCGCCGGGGCCGGTTCGAGCTGGCCGACGGGGGAACGCTGTTCCTGGATGAGGTCGGCGACATGAGTGCGGAGACTCAGGCCAAGCTGCTGCGGGTCCTCGAGGAGGGGGAGATCGAGCGACTGGGAGGCGGGCACCCGATTCCCGTGAACGTCCGAGTCATCTCGGCCACGAACAAGGACCTGAGGAAAGAAATCGACGGCGGCACCTTCCGCGAAGATCTCTTCTACCGGCTGTCGGTGATTCCCATTTCCGTCCCGCCCCTTCGGGACCGCCCGGACGACATCCCATCCCTGGCGCGTCATTTTCTGGAGATCTTCTCCGACGAGGACGAGCACGGTGCGCGCACGCTGACCCCCGAGTCGTTGACCGAGCTGCGGCGGGCGTCCTGGCCCGGAAACGTCAGGCAGCTTCGAAACCTCATCGAGCGCCTGGTCATCATGACGGAGGGGACGGAAATCGGCGTGAGCGAGCTGGCACAGGCATCCGAGGAGCGCCCTGTCCCCGCGGCCGGGCCTGAATCGCTTCGGGCAGCGGTGGAAACCTACGAGAAGGACCTGATCGTTCGCTCGCTGGAGTCCAAGGCGTGGAACGTCACGGAAGCCGCCAAGGTGCTGAACACCGACCGTGCGAACCTACACCGAAAGATGCGACGCTACGGAATCGAGAAACCGGAATAGCCCCTCGGCCTGGGCCATTCCAGAACGCACCCGGCGGCCGGGCGCCGTTCTTTGTTGACAATGCCCCGCACCGCAGGCTAGCCTGAAACGCGTCTCACGAGAACTCGGTCGAGAACCTCGCCAGACAATCTTCCGGGGACGTGCGTTCGTCTTCGGGAGCCAAACGGATTCGGGCGATGATGAGGCAGCTGACCATCCTCAGGGGTGTGGCCGATAGAACGCGGCTTCGAATCATCCAGATGCTCTTCAAAGGGCCGCACTGTGTGGAGGAAATCACCGCCCGCCTCAAGATGTCTCAACCTCGAGTCTCCCGCCACCTGAGGATTCTTCGCGAGTCGGGGCTCGTGGACACGCGGCGAGACCGACGCCGCATCTACTACTCGCTCTCGGCCGAGGATCCGACCGTATCGGACCTTCTGAGTTTCCTCGAGGAGTGGCTGGTCGGCGGGCGCGAGACGAGGCGGCCCGAGCGCCGCACACGCGAGAAACCTCCCGATGAATTCAGCGACCTTCCCGCGCCTTCCGTGGGAGAGCTGGAAGATTTCCTTCTGTAAGCGCGCATGGTCCGTTCCGGGCCGGCCCTAGAAAATGGAAAGTCGATCGTTGAAGGTCGAGCTCGGATAAGAGCATCAAGAAGAGCGATAGACCCTCACTGTAATCTGTGCAATCTGTGGCTGGGGTTTTCGTCCGGCAGGAAAGTGCTGGGTTCTAGGTTCCGAGTGCTGAGTTCTGAATGGAAGCCGAGGCAAAGAGCCGGGTGACCAAGGGCCAAGGGACAGGTAACGAGTGACTCGGGACAGGGAAATGGGGTTTCCGAAGGGCGCCCGGAGGGCGCTTAGTCTCTGTCTGTGAAATCTGTGTAATCTGTGGCTGGGGTTCTGTGTCCTGAACCTGCTATTGTGGGGGTTGTCCAATCACCTGCCGGGTGTCGGCATGCGGACACCCGTGTGTGGAATCGACACAGAAACGGGACGGGATCGCAGGGAAACGCGCGAGGAATGGGCCCCGACGGGAGCGTGGGGGGGGAACCGCCGACCTCCGAAGGTGTTGAAAAACAGTAGGATTCGCTGTCTCTGCACCGTCCGACACACGGATCCCGCACCTGCGCGCGTTTGTCTTCCCCGTTGGCACGAACCGTGCTGTAATCAGGGGTGGAAGCGATTCGATGATGAGAATCGGGCTTCCCGGTCAACTCCCTCAAGACGAGGTGGACGTGATGAGACCCCTGATGACTCGTGTTCGAAACACCGGCATCATCGCCTGCCGCATACTCATTCCGTGCGTCCTGGGACTCGCGTGGCTCATCGATCCGGCCGGTGCCTCGGATCGGCCCTTCGGCGCCGGGGAGCGTCTTTCGTTCGACGTTTACTACGGGCCCCTGAAGGCCGGTGAGGCCCGAATGGAAGTCGGCCCGATTGAGGCCGTTCGAGGGCGGGACTGCCTCCATCTGGTTTCCACGGCGCGTTCGGGCGCGCTGGTCTCGGCCTTTTTCCGGGTCGAGGATCGTGTGGAGTCCTGGCTCGACGTCGAACATCTGAGGCCCCTTCGCTTTGAAAAGCACCTGCGCGAGGGTCACTACGAATGCGATCGAGTGGTCGACTACTATCACGACCGGGGAGTGGCTCTTGCGGAAGACCGGTCCATAAAAATCTCCGAGAGGACTCTGGACGCACTCTCGTCTCTCTACTGGCTTAGAACGCTGGATCTCTCGCCCGGCGCGACGCTCTGGCTGAGCTCGATCTCGTCGAGAAGCACCTATGACCTGCGGGTAAACGTCACTCGCAGGGAACGGCTGGCGACCCCCGCCGGAGAGTTCGACTGCCTGGTCGTCGAGCCCCACCTGGCCAAAGACGGGGGAATCTTCGACCAGCAGGGGCGGATATGGATCTGGGTGACGGACGATGCGCTCCACCTCCCGGTGCAGATGGTCAGCAAGGTGGCTATCGGGAGCATTCGGGCGGTTCTGACGGACCACGTTCTGGGTGAAGTGGCGAAGGCGGAACAGGCGGTTCCGACGGACCCCGTTCTCGGTGGAGTGGCGGAAAGGGGAATCGACGGCCGATAAACGGGATTCGCCCGCCGGCCGAAGATCGATGGACAGGATCAACGCGAAGGGAGTAACGATCATGAGACGCCGATTCCGGATGCTTGCGCTCCTCTCCTTGGCTCTCGGGGCCGCTCTGATTCTCTGCGGTTGCGATGAGGACGACTGTTGCTGCAAGCCGACGTGTGTGGACAATGAACCTCCCGCCGTTCCCTCGGGTGTGTACTCGGTGACGGGGGACGAGAAGGTCACCATCTACTGGAATCCCGTGTTGGGGAGCGACGTGAGGGGCTACGGGATCTGGTGGGCGGATGAGGCGAGCGGCCCCCAGGGCGGACCCTATGAACGGATGGTCAACGTACTGGGCGAGGAGAGTGACGTTTACGAAGATACGGACGTCGACAACGCCACCACGTATTACTACGCGGTGACGGCCTTCGACTACGACGGCAACGAGTCTGATCTGAGCTATGCGGACGTGTTCGATACGCCGCGGCCGGCGGGAACCGACCTCGTCGTCTACGACGCCGAGGAGGAACCGACCGGAGCCGGAATCGATTTCAGCCGGGCCGAAGATCCCGGATACACGAGTGACGATCTGGTGGTCGCGTGGGACTCGGCGGCGAGCGATCTCTACGTGGATTCCTCGTCGGACGGCGATCCCGATGTGCTCCGGTTCCTTCCGACGTCGGGAACGCTCGTTCAGGATTTCGGCTTCACGGATCATCTGGACGAAGTCGACTGGGCGCCGCAGGAGGGCTGGTCGGACAGTCCCGCGGGCGTGGAAATCATTCGCGGACACGCCTACGTGGTGCAGACCGACGACGGGAACTATGCCAAACTGCGCGTCTCGGTGATCAACAAGAACAACCGGTACGTGATCCTGGATTGGGCGTACCAGCTGGTTCCGGACTATCCGGAGCTGGCACCGCCTTTTCCGGAGAGTGTGAGGGCCCGATAGCTCGCCCCTTGAATCGTGAGAAGGGAGAGGGTGGCCATGCAATCGAGACCGAGGATGACCCGGGGAGCGTTCCTGATAGCACTTGCTGTGGCCGCAGCGGCCGTTTGCTCGTCGATTGCATCCGCCGAGGCCCGAGATCTGGAGGTCGAGGTCTGGACGAATCACGGGGACGAGGCCGTTGTCTTCGCGGGCGATCCGGTGGACATCTACCTCCGGACCAACCGGGGGGCGAGTGTGATCGTCTACGCCGTCGACACCGACGGTTGGGTCCACATCCTGTTCCCGTCCAGGTCCTGGGAGGATGGGAGGATCCGTGGGGACCGGACGTACCGGATTTGTGGGTCCCGAGTGGACGGGCTGTTCGATGACTTCGAGGGCCTCGTGGTGATCGGGGCCGTGGCCACCCGGAAGCGGCTGCCCGTGGCCCGCTGGCTTGAGAGAGAGATGATGCTCGTATTCCGCGATCAGCACACCTGGGTCGTATCGGAGGCTCCGCCCTGCCGAGCCGTGATCGGCAGAGTCGTCGGGGATCCGTTCGAGGCCGTCTGGGCCATCGAGGACGCGCTTCTCCCGGGGGGTGGCCGTGGGGCAGTTGCGGCGGATTTCTGCTGGTTTTCCGTCGAAACGGTGTGCCCCCGCCCGACGTGCATCGTCATCGACGGTCGCCCACGCTGGCGGTGCCACCCGAGGTTCCACCTGGTTTTCGACTTCGGCGTCTGCCTGGACTGGCCCCGAGCCGTGGTCCGGACGTGCGTACACAGAATGCACCGGAAGCCCTCCTGCCCGGCTCCCGGAGCCGGTGGGGTCCGGAGCGTCGGTGATCGGGTGAGGTGGAAGGAAAAAAACGAGAAAAACTCGCAGAAAGAATGGAACCAAGAGGACAATCCGTGCGTCTTAGTGAGTAGCAGGTCGAAGACGAAATCGGGGGTCCTTCTTGGGGGCAAGAAAAACGGTGCCGGGGTGAAACCCGAGGGGGTCCGGGATCGTTTTGAGAGTAGAAAAAGGGAGTCAAAACCATCACCGGCTTCGAATAAGTCCGCGTCCAGGGGGTATTCGAGTCGGAAGGGCCACGAGGGGTCGTCCAAAAAGGGGGCGGCTCCCGCTGACCATGCTGGGAGGCACAAGCAGAAGTAAAGCAGCGTGGAGTTTGCTCATCTCCTGAATTAGGCCCTCCGGAGATGAGGACAGGCTGGCAGGTCCAGCTTGTCGAGGTGCCCGGTCTGAGTGTCGGTTGAACAGGGGCAATCGACTTCTCGGCCGGGTTCCTTTTTGGCCCGGGGTGGACGGTTTTCCCGCCGCCCCGGGCCGGGGGTTTTTTCGAACGCCCCTTTCCGGGATCTATTCTCCATTTGTCTATTGATCGGAATGGAGAATCTCACTTGACACTGTCTGCGGGCGGAACCTAGTATCTCCTGAAGGGTAAACGCACCGGAATCCCGACAAAGGGTTCAGGAATCGAAGGGTCGGGGCCGAATACTGGCAGGGACCCTATTCTAGTGGAGACGCCGATGAAGATGCGAGTCACGCTCCTGGTGTTCGCGCTGCTTCTGGCCGCGCCGACCGCCGGCTGGACGGAGGCGGGCCAAACGGGGCTGACGTTTCTCAAGCTGGGCCACGGGGCGAGAGCGGTTGGGATGGGAGGGGCCTTCTGTTCGGTCGCCGACGACGCCAGCACCACCTACTGGAACCCCGCCGGGTGCGTCGGGGACTACGGGGCCGAGGTTCTCCTGAATCAGGTGACCTGGTTCCAGGACGTCCGGATGGAGAACATCGCCGTCGTGCGGTCCCGGACCGATCAGGGGTACGGCCTGAGTCTCACGGCGCTCCACGCCGGCGACTTGGACCTTCGTGACATCGAGGGCAATCCTCTCGGCCATTTCAGTTTCTTCGATTTCGCCCTTCAGGCCAGCTACGGCAGGAAATTGGCCGAGTGGTTGACGGCGGGCGTTTCGGCCAAGGCCCTCTACGAGAAGATCGACGAAGAAACCGCCACCGGCTTCGCCGTTGATCTGGGGACGATGATCGACCTCCCGCTCCCGGGGCTTCGAATGGGCGCCTGCGTCCAGCATCTGGGATCGAAAATGAAATTCATCGAGGAGAGTTTCGACTTGCCTCTGACGCTCCGCGGCGGGTTGGCCTACGGCCGGGAGGTTTCTTTCCTGTCGGACGAGATGGTGGTGGCCTTCGAGGTGCAGAAGCCTCGAGAGGACGACGTCAAGACCCATCTCGGCATCGAGGTCGGAGTCGTTGAGAGACTGGCGCTGCGCTTCGGGTACCGGAGCGGGTACGACAACCAGAACGTCAGCGTCGGCGTCGGAATCCCCGTGGAGAAATTTCGGCTGGACTACGCCTTCGTGCCGTTCTACTCCGACCTGGGAGACACGCACCGGCTGTCGTTCGCGATTCAGATCTAGCCTGCGTCGTAAGCGGATAGAGCCATTAGAGAATTCGGGAACGGGCGGCCGGACCGGCCGCCCGTCTTCTGTGGCCACAGGACCTAGGGCTTGCGCTCCCTTCTCTCGCTCACGCGCGTGGGCGGAAGAAGCGGCTGGCCGGGCGGACGAGGTAGGTGTCGGCGGCGGGAAGGACCGTCGGCTCTCCGCCTTCAACCCAGTGCTTCAGCGTCAGACGGCCGTTCGACAGATCGGCGAACGTGAAATGCTCGATCCAATCTCCGATCACGAGGCATTCTTCCGCCGCCGTACGGGTGTGGAGGGGATGGTGATGGTGGCCCACGACGACGGCGTCGAAGCCCTCGCTCATCTTCTGCCGGACGAAGGCGACGAACTCGGGTTCCACGCCGGGACGCGAGCCCCGGGTGACGGCCCGGCTCATCCTGGAGAGTAGGTCCGCCCCTCGAATGCCGACGTCGGGGTGAAGGACTCCGAACAGCGTGCGGACGATGCGTGCCCGGGTGGTCGCTCGAAGAAGGCGGTACCCGTAGTCTTTTGAAGTGAGGAGCCCGTCTCCGTGCGCGAGGTAGATCGTTCGCGATTGACGGCTCACCGTGATGGGAACCTGTGATATCGTTAACCCGACCTGGCTCTCGAGGAAATCGCCCAGCCAGAAGTCGTGATTCCCCCCCAGGTAGGTCACGGTGGACCCGCCATCGACCAGTTCGGACAGGCGTCGAAGCACCGGGTAGTACTGCTTCGGGATGACGGTCCCGTACTCGAACCAGAAGTCAAAGAGGTCGCCGACGACGTAGAGGTCGGCCGCGAGATCCTGGACGTAATCGAGGAATTGGAACAGGAGCCTGTGTTTCTTGATCTCCAGCTCGGCCGAATCCGCACCCAGGTGGGCGTCAGAAAAAAAGAGAACCCGTCGATCCGTGTTCATGCGAAGTCCCGGGGCCGGAACCGGTGGCCGGCCTGAAGTGTTCGTCCGCAGCGTCCGGGCCAGGCTACCCGTGATCGCGAGCGCTTTCAACGTTTTTCTGTTGACCGCAGCGAGCGGTGCACCTACCCTGCGCTGCAAACTCCGGGAAGTGGAGAGTACGGGGCCCGTTGACGAAGCCTCCGGCCCCTGCCCGTCTTGGGAGACCTTTGAGCGGCGAAGACGACGTCTTGAACAGTCCCAGGAGGCCGCAGGAACCGGATTCGGCCCGGATACAGGCGCAAGACCCGGGCCGGCGTCGACGGCCGGGCGCAATCCGTGGAATTTGTGGGAACCTTATTCGAATGTCGTGAGTCTAAATAGGTAGATAGAGGAGACGAAGGGGACTGCAGAGTTCAACAAACTTGTTGTATATCATTGGGATAGGGCTTTATAGATAGGAGAGGAGAGAACATGGCCAGGCTTGGATTCTCCGCAAATCGCATGATGTGGGCCGGGGCATTCATCGCCGCCGGCGTCGTGGTTGGCATCGGCATTACGGCGAGTCTGGATGGGTTCGCCCGGTCCGAGGCCCGTGAGGGTCATGTTCTTGAACAGGCGCACTCGAGGAACTTCCCGTCGCTATTCGTCGACGTCGTAGAGGTCGTGGCACCGGCCGTGGTGCGGGTGGACACCCGGAGAACGGTCGACGTCTCTCCTTTCCATATGGATGGACCGTTCGGCAACATCTTTCGTGATATGTTCCCCGACATGCCGTCGGAGAGACACCCGGTCCCCGGGTTCGGCTCGGGATTCGTTCTTACGGATGACGGATACATCCTGACCAACAACCACGTCGTCCAGGACGCCGAGAAGGTGGAAGTCAAGACACCGGAGGGCAAGGTGTACGTCGCCGAGGTGATCGGGGTGGATCCGAGTACCGACGTCGCCGTGATTCGTGTGGAAGCGGATGAGCCGCTCTCGGCCGTGCGGATGGGAGATTCGGACAACATGCGCGTGGGGGACTGGGTGCTGGCTTTCGGAAACCCCTTCGGGCAGTTGGAGGGAACCGTCACGGCGGGCGTGGTCAGCGCCAAGGGGCGCAGCAACCTTGCGATTCAGGGCGGGGGTCCCGCCTATCAGGATTTCATCCAAACGGATGCGTCTATCAATTTCGGGAACAGCGGGGGCCCGCTCGTCAACTTGAACGGCGAGGTCATTGGAATGAACGCGGCGATCAATGCCTCGGGACAGGGGATCGGTTTCGCCATTCCCATCAATCTGGCCAAGCGCATCGCCGAACAGCTGATCGACAAGGGCAAAGTGGTTCGCGGCTACATGGGGATCTATCCCCAGGATCTGACACCCGAATTGGCGGAGGGCAAGGGCATTGAGGGTGTGGAGGGGATCCTGGTGGGACAGGTCGTGGAAGATTCGCCCGCCGAAAAGGCCGGGCTCCGGGTGGGCGACGTGATTGTGGAGTACGACGGGGTCCGCGTGTCCGACGTGAACAAGTTCCGGTGGCTGGTTGCGGACAGCCCCGTGGGAGAAGAGGTGGATCTCAAGGTGCTCAGGGACGGCCGGGAGAGAACCATGGATCTGGCCCTGATCGAACGACCCGATGCTCGGGTGGCCCAGGCGACGCCCCCGGAACCGGAGCGCTGGCTGGGGCTGGAAGTCGGCGATGTGCGGGGCGCCGACGCCCAGCGTCTGGGAATCGACACCGAAGAAGAGGGCGCCTTGATCGTTGACGTCGAGGAAGGCAGCCCGGCGGACGATGCGGGGTTCCGGCCCGGCGACATCATCGTGAAGCTGGGCGAAGATGAAATCAGGGATCTCGATGATTATCGGGATGCGTTGGATGGCTTGAAGGACCATAAGAAGGCCGTCGTGTTTCTCGTCAAGCGGGGGGACTACACGACCTTCCTGGCTGTGAAGCCGGAGAATGGTGAGGAGAGGTGGGTGCGATGAAGGCCGCAAGAGACTTTTCGTCCCTGGACGATGCTCGCGCAATCGGTATGTATCTGAATGATATCGGGGATACGAGTCCCCTCAGTTCCAAGGAAGAGGCGGAGCTGGCCGTTCGGATTCGCCGGGGGGATCAGGAGGCGATGGAGAAACTGACCACCGCGAACCTCAAGTTCGTGGTGAGCATCGCCAAACAGTACGCCCATCGCGGCATAACTCTGGGAGACCTGATCAACGAAGGGAACCTGGGACTGATCAAGGCTGCGGAGCGTTTCGATGAGAAGCGAGGGTTCCGGTTTATCTCCTATGCGGTCTGGTGGATCCGGCAGCGGATTCTTCAGGCCATCGCGGAGCAGGGATCGGTGGTGCGCGTGCCGACGAGCCGAACCGTGAGGCAGGATCGAATCCAGCGGGCGTCCAATGAGCTGGCGGGAGTGCTCGGACGGGAGCCGACGGTGGATGAGATCGCCGACTCGATGTCGGTGGACCCCGAGCAAATCCACGAGAGCCTCTCCCGGTCCCGGGGCGTGCTCTCACTGGATGCGCCTCTCGACGGGGCCGAAGATCTGCCCCTCTCGGATTTCATCGCCGACGAAGAGGGCGTCTCGCCGGAGAACTCGTTCTTTGACGACCGCCTGAAGAGGGATCTGATGGAGGTTCTGGCGACGCTGACGCCGAAGGAATCCGACGTGCTGTGCCAGTACTTCGGCCTGTACGACGGCGGGAGCGGCGCCACCCTTGAGGAGATCGGGAAATCCATGGGTCTCACTCGCGAGCGCGTGCGGCAGATCAAAGGCAAGGCGATGCGCAAGCTGCGCCACAGCTCGAGATCGAAGGTGCTGCAGGCGTATCTCAACTAGAAACACCGAACAGAGATTCGAAGAGGGGGAAACGCGAATGCGTTTCCCCCTTCGTCTGGACTTCTCCCGGTGGCATTCGCTCTCGACTTTCGATCCTCGGACGGACATCCCGCGCTCTCGGGTTCCCTCTTCCGTCCCGGGTCCTCGGCGGCCCGAGCTCCAACCGGCTTTACTTCCCCCGCGGGTTTGCGATATGGTAGCCCCCGAATCGGTGGGGGATCGGACGATGGCGGAAGCGTCCTACGTTCAGGTGTACCGGGACGGTCGATTGAAGGAGCGGGCGGCCGAGGCGGAAGGCCGTCTGGCGAACTGTCGTCTTTGCCCCAGGAACTGCGGGGTCGATCGGCTCGACGGGGCGCTCGGGTTCTGCCGGACCGGCGCCCGGGCCCTCGTCTCCTCGGCCAATCCACACTTTGGAGAGGAGGCTCCGCTCGTCGGCCGCCGGGGTTCGGGCACGATCTTCTTTGCCCGGTGCAATCTTCTCTGCAGCTTCTGCCAGAACGCCGACATCAGCCACGGGGGCGCGGGGGAAGAGACGGCCGCCGCGGAACTGGCCGATCTCATGGTGGGTCTTCAGGCCGTCGGATGCCACAACGTCAATCTCGTGACCCCGTCCCACGTCGTTCCGCAGATTCTGGCCGCCCTGCTGCTCGCGATTCCTCGGGGGCTTCGAGTTCCCCTGGTCTACAACAGCGGGGGCTACGATTCCCCGGAAACCCTGCGTCTCCTGGACGGTATCGTAGACATCTACATGCCGGATCTCAAGTTCATGGACGGGAAGGTATCGGATCGTCTCATGAAAGCGCCCGACTATCCCGAGAGAGCTCGGGCCGCCATTCGGGACATGCACCGGCAGGTGGGGGATCTGGTGATCGGTTCGGACGGGATCGCCGAGCGCGGACTCCTGGTCCGTCATCTGGTGATGCCCGGAGACCTGAACGGCATTCGGGCCGCGATGCGTTTTCTTGCTCTTGACATCTCGCCGAACACCTACGTCAACGTGATGGAGCAATACCATCCCTGCCATCTGGCGTTGGACGATCCGCCGCTCAGGCGGAGGATCACACCGCAGGAATTCAACGACGCGATCGAAACGGCCGCGCGTGAAGGCCTTCGGCGACTGGATGGCATTCGCATGGCATAGGGCTGTTGAATGACCGCAATTGCCGGAAGACTCGCCGTTCGCCCTGAGCGGCTGCGGGCCGAGGCAGGCAGCCGCTCAGGGCGAACGGCGGGTCCTGTCCGCCCGACGGCCCTTTTTCAACAGTCCCCATAGGGGGGCTCACGGGGAATCTTCAATGGACATGAAGCGAACCCTCTGGCTGACCGTCTTTGCGATCGCCATGGCCTACCTGGAATCCGCCGTGGTCGTGTACTTGAGGGAGCTCTACTTTCCGGACGGCTTCCAGTTCCCGATCGTTCTGGCGCCGATGAGGATTGCGGTGATCGAACTGGGCCGGGAGCTGGCTACGGTCCTGATGCTGGTCGGGATCGCCGTCCTGGCGAGTCGGGACCGGCTGGAATCGTTTCTCCACTTCTGTTTCCTCTTCGGTGTCTGGGACATCTTCTACTATGTCTGGCTGAAGGTGTGTCTCAACTGGCCGGAATCTCTCCTTACGTGGGACATTCTGTTCCTCCTTCCGCTGCCCTGGTTGGGCCCGGTTCTGGCGCCCGTGCTTGTTGCGGTGGGGCTCGTGGTGGGGTCCTCGATTCTCCTGAGGTTCCGGGCCAGAGGGGTTCCGGTCGTCATTCCCCGGTGGGTCTGGATCCTGGAGATTCTGGCCGGGCTCGTTGTGATCACGAGCTTCGTCTGGGATTTCAGGGTTGTGCTGGAGACGCGATCGCCCGGGGCCTTCCACTGGCCCCTCTATGGGGCCGGGATGGTGCTCGGGATCGTAGCCTTCGGAGTGTTTGTGATCCGCCTCGGGCGAAGGTCGGTGACTTCGGCCGGTGAATCGCTCGGGTGACGCGGCGGGGACGGTTGGAGATCGTGCATGGGCTGGCTCTCGGGAACTCGGCGGGCTCGGACACCCGCATACCGCAATCCCTGGGGGCGAGTTACGATTCAGCCCTCTCCCTGGGTGCGCGCCGGAATCTCTATCGGTCCTTCGAATCTCAAATCCCGCTAATTCGAGTTCGCGCAATCCAAAAAAACCGTTGACACAAACCTCACAGTGCGGTAGTTTGACCGGCGATTTGGGCGGAGTGATGCGCCCCTGTTATTCGGGTGTTGAGAATACCTCTCCAAAGGAGAGATCCCGTGGCCGGCAAATTCGTGACTCTGATGATCATCTCCCAGCCTGCGGCGAACGTGTCTACCCTTCGATTCAAACGGCGGACCCTTGGGGTTCTGGGGGTGATTCTGGTCGGGTTTGTGGCATTCTCGGTTTTCTTGGCCGCCAGCTACGCCAGCGGAAAGATCGACGGGGCTCGCCTCGCCAGGCTGGAGGACCGCAACCGGATTCTGAACGAGGAATTGGACGACCTCCGCACTTCACTTCTTCAGCAACAGGAGCAGCTGGCCGAGCACGTGGTCATCGAAGAGCACCTTCGGCTGGCGGCCGATCTCGAGCCCATTCCGAAAGAGGTCCGGATGATGGGTATCGGGGGTTCGCAAGGCTACCTTCCGGACTATACGCGCGTGCTCAGCGAAGGGGAGAAGATCCGGCTGACTTCCGTGAGCGGGCAGGTCAACCAGCTTCTCCGACAAACGCATCTTCAGAAGGAGAGCTTCGCCGAGATCGAGGAAACGATTGCCGCAAACCGCGAGAAGTGGGCTTGCCTCCCCTCGATTCGTCCCGTGGATTCCGGCTACATTTCGTCGGGGTTCGGGCGCCGACCGGATCCGTTTACGGGGAAGATCGCAATGCACTGGGGCGTGGACTACTGCACCTGGGCGGGGGAGCCCGTGCACGCGACGGCCGACGGGATCGTGATCAAATCAAAAGAAGAGATCAGTTTCGGCCGCATCGTCGTGATCGACCACGGAAACGGATACAGGACCTGCTACGGGCATAACCAGGAGAACCTCGTCAAGAAAGGGCAGAGAGTGAAGCGGGGCGACGTGATCGCCCGGGTGGGGAATTCCGGCCGCTCCACCGGCCCGCATCTCCACTATGAGGTGCAGCTCGACGGCAAGGCCGTGAACCCTCTGAACTTCGTCCTGTCCGCGGATCGCATTGTAGACTGATGGCCGCGGAACATCCCCTCGCTCCGGAGGACGCGGCCCGTCAAGACGGTTTCGTCAACAGCCCCACTGATTCCTTCTGCTCGCGTCGTTCCGTGACGTCAGCAGTGAACCTCTTCCCATCTTGATAAGAACCCTGAAGTGAATTGTCGGCCGATTCCCAGCTTGACAAGAACGTGGATCCGGGTAGCCTGTCAATGGGTTACCTCTTTTTATTGCGAAGATCCGTGATTCGGGTTTGCGCGCGCCTCGCGGCGTAACCGGTCTCGTACGAGCGGAGATCGAGGTGCAACCCGGGTCGCCGGGGGGGCGGGAAGCGTTGTGGCGCGATGTCTGCTGACCATCCTGATCATCCTGGGCGCGGGGATCGCTGGGATCGCCGGGGAGGCGTTCGCCGCCACGGAGGTCGTCGGGATTCGATACTGGACCGCGCCGGACCACACTCGAATCGTCATCGATCTCACCAGGCCCTCCACCTTCACCCATCGGACGCTCACCGATCCTCACCGCGTCGTCATAGAGATTCCCGGCACGGTCTTCGTCAACAAAGCCCGCCGAATCAAGGTGAACGACGGGCTGATCGATCGGATTCGGACCAACGCACTGCGGTCGGGGACGGCCCAAATCGTGGTGGATCTTCCGCGTGTACCCGCCTACAAGACCTTCGCTCTCAAGAAGGTGAAAGGCAAGAAGGACCGGATCGTCATTGACATCTTGCGGGAGGTGTCGGAAGCGGAGAGGGCGGCCGTCAGGAAACGAGTGACCGAGCTCAAGAGAAAGAACAAGGCCATCGTCGTGATCGATCCCGGCCACGGGGGGGAAGATCCCGGCGCCGTTGCCTCCGGGAAGGTCTACGAGAAGAACGTCGTCTTCCAGGTCTGTCAGGAGATGGTCAAGCTGCTGGAGAAGGATTCCCACCTCGAAGTGTTCCTCACGCGCAAGGGGGACTACTCGGTCTCTCTTGCCAAACGGCAGCAAGTCGCACGGCAGCTGGAGGCGGATCTCTTCATGAGCGTGCACGCCAACGCGGCGCCCGCCAGCAAGGCCCGCGGGGCGGAGGTCTTTTTCCTCTCGATGAAGGGCGCGTCGGATGCGGCGGCCAAGGCCCTTGCGGAGGCGGAGAACGAAGCGGACCTCGTGGGAGGAGTGTCGGCCGACGCGAGGGGCGACATCGAGGCGATCCTCTTCGACCTGAACCGCGAGGATGCGCTCAGGAAGAGCTCCGCGCTGGCGGAACTCGTCCATGACGAGCTCAAGCGGTCGAATCTGACTCGAATCCGGAAGGTCAAGCAGGCTCGCTTTGCGGTGCTCAAGACCATCGAGATGCCGGCCGTGCTGGTGGAGCTGGGATTCCTCTCGAACTCGACGGATCGGCGGAATCTCTGCAAGACGTCTCACCAGAAAGCTCTGGCGGCGGCTCTGGTTGCCTCCATTCGGCGATACTTCGATCGGTTCCCGCCCGGCGGTACGGCCGTGCACGTGGTTGCCCGCGGGGAGAACCTCTGGCGGATTGCGCGCGCCCACGGCGTCACCGTGCAAGATCTCCGGAGACTCAACGATCTCGGAGATTCAGACAGGATCCTCGTGGGGCAGAAGCTCAGGATCCAGTGATCGAACGTCGGGCGCCCGAGAGAGGCCCGGCTCGAGACCTCGAAGGACCATCGGTCGGTATCAGGAGCGGGATGATGAGCGGAGTGTTCAACGGTCTGGACTGGGTGATCCTGGGCGTGGTTTGTTTTCTCGTGGTTGCGGGTTTGTGGAAAGGCCTGGTCCGGCTGGTGTTTGCGGTTCTCTCGGTGGCCGCGGCCGTTGTCCTGGCCTGTCTCTCCACGGGCCTGGGGACGCAGGCGCTCACGCCGCTCACGCGGAATCCGGCGCTTGCGGCGGTGGCTTCGTTCATCATCGCGTTTGTCGTCGTCCTGATTCTCATGGGATTCCTCGGACGGTTGTTGTCCAGGGCCATTCATCTTCTGGGATTGGGGTGGGTGGACCGGTTGGGAGGCGCAATCCTGGGGCTGGCCGGAGCGGCCCTGGTCGTCGGCGCTCTCTTCCTCGTGTTGGGTCTTGCCGGAATGGAGCAGAACGATTGGGTGCGCGATTCGGCGCTGGCACCCTACGGCAACGAGATTGCCGATCTCCTGGACGGCGTTTTTCCTGAAGATATTCGCGACATGATCGAGAAACGGCGGAAGGACTTCGAAGAGATGGAGAAGAGGCTCGAGGAGGGGCAACGGCGGCTGGAAGAACTGCCTCCCGAGGTCCGGGAGCGTATTTCCGAGGAAATCTAGCGGCGAAATCCGCCCGGAGGAGGAAGACGGTGTGAGCGCCGTGGACCCCGGTGTGCAGGGGATACTCGAATCGATCGGCCGGGGGGAGTTGGCGTCCATCTACGCCCTTCACGGGGAAGAGGGATTCCAGGTTGATCGTGCGCGGGACGCCGTTGTCGAAGCGCTTGTGCAGGCGACGGGCGGCGAGGTGGAATTCCGGGACGGGAGAGACACCCCCCTGGGTGAGGTCCTGGAGAGCCTGCTGGAGATGTCCCTGTTCTCCACTCGCCGGATCGTGGCGGTCCGCCAGGCGCAGCATTTGGCGCCCGGCGGGAAGGCGGAGCTGGCCGCGCTCTTGGGTTGTTCGGAGTCCTGGACGACGGACGGCAACATCCTGGTTCTGGCCGCAGGGCAGGCCTTCGACAAACGCACCCGTTTCTACAAGACGCTCGTGTCCATCGGGAGAGTCGCGAGGTTTGATGCTCTTCGGGGACGCGATCTGGCGAGATGGGTCGTCGAGGAGGCGTCCCGGCGCGGCCTGTCCTTCGGCGCACAGGCAGAGGACACCCTGCTGGCGCGAACGGGGAATTCTCTGCGCCAGATTGACCTCGAATTGGAAAAGCTGTCCCTCCTGATCGCCCCGCGGAAAGAGATCCTCGCCGAGGATGTGGAGTCGGTGGTTCCGAGGTCCAAAGAGGACGTCATCTTCGACCTCACGGGCGCGCTGGGGGACCGGGAGGTGAGCGCCGGGCTTCGGTTCCTTCGGGAGCTCAGGTTTCAGGGCGCAACGCCGTTAATGATACTGAGCATGCTCGGCCGGGAAGTTCGTTTTCTGCTGCAGGCCAAGCTGCTCGGCGGGGTGGTCGAGCGGGCCGGATGGAACGAGCGCATCGGATTCGATCGGTTTTGCCGCTCGATCTGGCCGCGCCTCAAGTCGGAGGTGGAGCCGCCGTCCGGGAATCCCAGGTTTCATCTCCTTGGGGCGAATCCGTACGTGGCCTTTCTTGTGTTGAGGCGGGCCCGCCAGTTCTCGCTGGCCGAGCTCAGGCGGGGCGTCGGCCTCATCGGCCGCACGGATCTGGCGCTGAAATCGACGACGCAATCGCCGGACGCGCTGCTCGAGAGGTTGATCATCGAGCTCGCCCTTCCGGGTAGAGAAACGTCGGCGGCAAAGGCGTCCTAGGTCCCGTTGAGGGCAGATCATGAGCTGGAATGACGTCATCGGTCACTCCCACCTGACGGGTGGATTCCGAAGGCAGATCCTCTCGGATCGCCTTTCTCACGCGTACCTGTTCGAGGGACCGGCGGGCGTGGGCAAGAAGCGGATGGCCCTGGCCTTGGCGCAAGCCGTGAACTGCGAGCGGGCCTGCGCCGGCAAGGGCGCCGACGGCGGCGCCATCGACGGCGCCGATCCATGCGGGACGTGCCCGGCGTGCAGCGGAATCCCGCGTCTCGCCGATGCGGGACTCATGGTGTACCGGGACGTTGCGGAAGGTCGTTGGGTGCCGCGGCGGGAAGCGTTGACCTGGGCCGGCTCGGAGGACCTGCTGTTCGGCGCCTACGCCGCGCTTCTGGAAGGGGGATTTCTCAACCCGCCGCTTCCCACCGGTGGGGGGGCGGAGCGATGGGATCGCCTCTTCCCGGCTCCCGACAAGATCGTCCGCAGAGATGTTCGGCGGGCGCTGGACGAGCTGGCGGGTCTGGGGGGCGATGAGGTTTCCGAAGCCGCCGGCCGTGTGGGGACCGAGCTGTTCCGGCTTCCACGTTCTCTCGTCTACTACCGGAGGTCCTTGGGGATCGACCTTGTCACCCCCAGAGCGCGTTCCGAGACGGCAAGAACGGTCCAGGGGTTTCTCTCCAGAAAGCGACTCTCGGGCAGGCGAAAAGTCGTCATCCTTGACGACGCGCATAAAATGACCGAAGAAGCGCAGAATTGCCTGCTCAAAACGCTGGAAGAACCTCCCGACCATTCTCTCCTGATTCTCATCCTCGACAATGCCCAGGAGATTCTCCCGACGATCCGCTCCCGGTGCCAGTCGGTGAAGTTCGGGACCCTGCCTCCCGGGAGGATCGCCGAAACCTTGGAGCAGCGAGGTTTCACTCAGGAAGAGGCGAGGTGGGCCGCGCAAAGGTCGGGCGGGCGATTCTCCATCGCCCTGGCCCGCCGACGAGAAGAAGTTCTTGAGGCCCGGGAGGAAATGCTCCATACTTGGGACGTCGTCTGTGGGGGAGATCTGTCGAGCGTTCTCGGCGAAGCCGGACGCCTGGCCCGCGAGGACATCGCGGACAGGAATTCGCGTGTGCGCAACACGCGTGAGCAGCTCGACGCGCTGCTGATCTGGATTCGGGATCTGCTGTTGGTGGCACTGGGGGCGCCGCGGCACCTGCTCGTAAACGGGGATCTCGAAGAGATCCTGGGGCGGGAAAGCCGGAGGGTCGCGCCGGCCGTTCTCGAGGCGATGTTCTGGACCGTGGCCCGAACGTGCGGGCAGTTGAATCAGAACGTGGATCTGCGGCTGGCGCTGGAAAGTATGGCGCTGGCCCTTCCGACGGCCGGGAAGAACCGCGACGCAATCGCCGGATAAGGAGCGGAACGAGTGTTGAAGAAGCTGCTCTTTGACAATCTCTTCGCGAAGATCCTGGCCCTCCTCGTTTCGGTGCTGCTGTGGTTCTACGTATCCGAGCAGCAGCAATTCCAGGAGAGGTTGTCGGTCCCGCTGCGTCTCGAGAACATCCCTGAGACGCTGACGCTTCTCGGAGACGTGCCCGAAGACGTGGAAGTGTTGGTCCGCGGGCAGGGACGGTTCCTTCGCCACCGCGTGAGGGGACTCTACGTCGCGCTCGATATGTCCGGGGCGACCCAGGGACGTTACCTCAGGCGCTTCACGCCGGCGGACGTGACGGTTCCCCTGGAGGAAGACGTTGAGATCCTGGAGATCCTCTCTCCCGGCATTCTGAAGGCCGACCTGGACGAGGTGGCGGTGAAATCGGTCCCGGTGATTCCCACCACGGAAAGCACTCCCGCCCGGGGATATGCCCGCGTGGGTTCTCCCGTTGTCAACCCGGAAGAGGTGACCATTCGAGGTGCCGAGTCCATCGTTTCCGGCGTGAATTCTCTGCGCACGGAAGCGATTTCCCTGAGGAATGCGAGTCGAATGGTGGTGGCCAGAGCGAAGGTGGACTTGGGAGGGTTGGAACGGGTGCGGTGCGAACCCGAGCAAGTGGCCGTCGCACTGCCCGTGGAGAAGCTGGAAGACCTGACTCTGGCCAGCATTCTGGTGGCCGCGAACACGGACACTTCCTCCTGGCGCGTGCGGTGGCAACCCGAGCACATCGAGGCCGTTCTCTCCGGGCCGGTGAGTCTCATGGTGGGATTGAGAGACGTCCCTCCGGTGCTTCGGGTGGACGCTTCCTCCCTTGAGGCCGGCCGGTATTTCTTCGATCTCTCGGTGGACGGCCGGGGGAGAATGACGCTCCTGTCTCGAGAGCCCGAGCCCGCGCCGCCCGATTCATCGGACACCACGGGATCCATCGGGATGACGGACGCCCCGCCCGGAGAGCCCATCGAGCTCGGGGTCTCCTTCGACCTGCCCGAAGGTGTTTCCGTCTCCGAGGTTTCCCCTTCTCGGTTCCACATCGTCGTGGAAGAGCGAAGTCCCACCCGGGATGAAGACGAGCTGCTTCTCCCCGCGTCCTAGTCCGGATGTTGCATGATTCCGGTACCCGGAACCACGCGACATCCGGACGGAGAAGCAGAGAAGCCGATCCCGGAGAAGGGCATTCGTAGAAGGGACACTGCGCACTCCGTTGCGGTCGGCTCTCGGGTCTGCCCGGTACATCCCGAAACCGAGCCCAGGCCGTATGGCTCTTCCATCCCGGCCTGTGTTCCCACCGCAACGTTCGAGGGATTCCACATGCTGGTTCTGGGAATCGAGACTTCCTGCGATGAAACCGGCGCCGCCGTCGTCCGAGGCGGCCGGGACATTCTCTCCAACGAGGTGGTCACCCAACCGGTCCACTCCGAATTCGGGGGCGTGGTTCCGGAGCTGGCGTCCCGAGCGCACATTCGGCTGGTCCTACCGGCGATCGACAATGCGCTTCGCAACGCACAGGTGGATCTGGATGGCATCGGTGGGATCGCCGTGACCGAATCCCCGGGGTTGATCGGGGCGCTGCTGGTGGGCGTGTCGGTGGCAAAGGCGATGGCCTTCGCGCTGGATGTTCCCTTCGTGGGCGTCGATCACCTGACCGCCCACGTCTTCGCGAATTTTCTGATCGATCCCCCTGCGGACCCTCCTTTCGTATGCCTGTTGGCCTCGGGCGGGCATACGGAATTGCTCCGGGTGCACGGGGCGGTCGACGGGGACGCGACATCGGTCCCATTCATGCAGTCGTTGGGCGGAACCTTGGATGACGCGGCGGGGGAGGCCTTCGACAAGGTGGCCAAGCTGCTGGGACTGGGCTACCCCGGAGGACCGCAGGTGGAGGCCCAAGCCCGGGAGGGGGATCCGGAGCGAATCACGTTCCCGGCTCCGCTGCCGCGCGGCCTCGATTTCAGCTTCAGTGGAATCAAGACGGCGGTCCGGTATCACGTGGAAGGGCTCGGTCGAGCACCTACGGAAGAGGAGCGGCGGGACATTTCGGCCAGCTTCCAGAAGGCCATGGTGGATTCCCTGGCGGGAAAGCTGCTCCGTGCCGCCGAGGAGACGCGTTGCGGCGCCGTGGCCCTTGCCGGTGGAGTGGCGGCGAATCGAGCGTTGAGGGACGCGGTCGAAGAGGGGGGGCGTCGCAGGGGGTTGCGGGTTTCGATCCCTCCCATGTTTCTCTGCACCGACAACGCCGCGATTGTCGCGGCCGCGGGCACGGAGCGGCTGGAGAGGGGAGAGTCCGACGGGCTCGACCTCGACGCCCGAGCCCGAAGCCGGATCGCCACGCCGAAGGGCAAGGGTTAGCGTGGATGATGCGGGGCTCCGGGTACCCGGAGCCCCGCATCATCCACGCAGAGCAATGGAGCCATCGATCCATAGAGTCCGGAGAAACGCGTCATAGAAAAACACGCTCTGCTCCGTTGCGATCCATTGCTCCATTGCTCCGCCCCGTGACCGTTTGCGATACCAGGGCTGGACGTTTGTGCATCACGCAGCCTGGCCTGAATCTCCACCCGGGATTCCGGTTCTGTTCCGGCCGCTCATCATCACCGCACACGATCGCAGCGCCTCCTGTGGGTCCCGGAGAGCCGGGGCCGCGGTAGAGCGTTTGTGGACAATCCGCGCGAGATTTCCCCCCTTTGCAACATGCCTTGACCGCACCGGTAGCCTCTCGCAAAATGCCCCGCCCCGCCCGAACTGCAATTTCTCTCGCAAACGTATAACACCAGCGAATACAAGTGATTAGGCCCTCCCCGCCGAAGTCCGGGCAGGTGGCATAACCCTTGCTTTCAAAGGGGACGCGCAAGAGTGTGCGGTGTGCCCCGGAGGACGGACGGGCGCGCCCCGGTCGTATGGATGTGTGCCGATTCCGGTGTCCTCGTGGGCCGGAAGCGGGGAGTCGAAGGATGTCCCCACCGTCGTTTGCGAAAGACCGCGCTCCCGCCCGGCCCGCCGGCGAGGTGTCCAGGCGGATCCTCGTCGTGGATGACGAGGCGCACATTCGCGACATTCTGAAATACCAACTCGAGAGTGCAGGCTACAGTGTGTGCCTGGCCTCGGGGGGGGAGGAAGCGCTGGAGACGGCCCGCCGAGATCCGCCGGACCTGGTTCTCCTCGATCTCATGATGCCCACGCTGGACGGCTTCGAAGTCTACCGGCAACTGCGGGCCGAGTTCTGGACCTCCCACATCCCGGTGATCATGATCACGGCCAAGGGAGATCTGGAGGACAAACTCGAAGCTCTTGAGGACGGCGCGAACGATTACATCACGAAGCCCTTTGCCGTCGCCGAGGTTCTGGTGCGCGTTCGAAACGCGCTGGAGTGGTCCTCGGCGCAGCGAGAAGCGAATCCTCTCACGGGTCTCCCGGGCAACATTGCGATCACCCGGGAGATCGAGTCGCGTCTCGAGTCGGAAGACGCTTTCGCCTTCATCTACGCGGATCTCGATGGATTCAAGGCCTTCAACGACTCCTACGGGTACTGCCGGGGGGACGCCGCAATCGGCTTCACGGCACGAGTCCTGATCTCCGCCGTCCGCGAGTTCGGCAATCCGGACGATTTCGTCGGGCACGTCGGCGGCGACGACTTCGCCGTGTTGACCACCACGGACCGGGTCGACCGGATTGCCGAGGAGATCATCGAGACCTTCGACGAGGGCGTAACCTCGTTGTTCGATCGGGAAGACCTGATACGCGGGTATGTAGAAGTGAAGAATCGCCGTGGCGAGACGGAGCGGTCTCCGCTGCTGGCCGTCACCCTGGCCGTGGTGACGGGCGAGAGCGGACCGATCGAACATGTCGCCGAAGTGAGCGACATCGCCTGCGAGCTTAAATGCTTCGGAAAGCGCCACGACGGTTCGGTGGTCGTGAGCGAGCGCCGGGGCACCTGGCGGCCCCGGGTGCGCGCCGGCTGCTTGGAAACCGTCCCCTAGCCCCACACGTCATGAGGGCCGGTCGGCGGCTTCGCGCGGTGTACAGGTGGAGTAGGGAAGCCGTCGAACCATCGAGCGCGTGGCCAATGAGGGTGACTCGAGAGGGATCGGGGAAGATGCGGAAAACGGGTAAGAAACATAGGGCCTCCGGGGCCTCCGGGCGGCCGACGGCGGCGCGCGGCATCCTGCTGGCCGGCCTGGCGGGATCCGTGTGGGTGGCCGGATCCTGGGGGATCTTGAGTGTCTGGTTCTTTCTTCCGCCCATTCTCGCCCTCACGTTGCTCGCGCTTGGGGGATCTCACCGTCGGGTCAGACGTGCCCTGGGACGCGTGGAGAAGACGTGTGAATCTCTGAGAGTGCAGGCTCGACATCAGACCGAGGATTCGGAGAGACGAACTCGAGATCTCCGCACGCTGTCGGAGTCCGCTCTCCGGTTGTCCCGGCCGGTTGAACATGCGGATCTGACGAAGGCGCTGGCCGAGGACGCCCGTGAGCTGGCAGGGGCTGCGGCGGTGTGCCTGTTTGTGGTCGACGACGGACGGGTCAAGACGGTGAACCGGGTGGGCGATGACGTCGCCCGGTTTCGGATCGGTGTGGGCGAGGCCGTCCCCGCCGAGGGATTCATCGGCTGCCTCCTCAAGGGCGGCGCACCCGTCGTCGTTTCCGACACGGCCCGGGGCGGCCCGGTGGAGATCTCACCGGACGTCCGGTGTTCCGAAATGCAATCGCTGGCGGCTCTCCCGCTTCAATCCGAAGGCCGCACGTTCGGCGGTATTCTCCTGGGCGCACGCGAGCCCGACGTCTTCACGGGAGAGAAGGTTGACGTTCTCTCGGTCTTCGCCGCCCTGGCGTCGGCTGCTCTGGACAAGCACCGACTCGGTGGAGAGTTCAGTCGGCGCGTGGAGGATCTGAAAACCGAGGGGACCGAGCTTCGATCCGTCTCCGGGCTGGCGCGCGGGCTTGTGGGCGCGTGGGCCCGAGAACTCCGGACCCCGCTGGCTCTCATCGACCGAATGGGCAACGTCCTGGCCGAGGCGGGTAACGTCTCGGCCGGCAATCTCCGAAGGCCGATCGCGAGAGCCGTGGGAGCGGAGACGGAAAACGCTCGTCGAATCGGCCGGGAACTGGAGCGGTTGGAGCGGACTCGACCCGCCTCGGGAGAGAAACAGTGGAGCCTCGAGTCTCTGGGGGATCTCCTCCGCGAGGTCACGGTGTCAAGAACCGCCGAGGCCGCTCGGCGGAAAGTCCGGATCACGTCTCCCGCAAGTGCGGCCGGCCCGACGGTCCGGTGCAACCGCGAGCTCGTGAAGGATGCCGTGGGAGTTCTCTTGGACTGCCTGATGAGGGGGGGGCGGGACGGGAGTACACTCTCGGTTGATCTGGAATGCGAACCTGGGAGCGTGCGCATTGTTCTCGTCGGCGAGTGCCCGGATCGATTCTTGGAGACTACGGAACGGGGGCTCCGGGGAGAATCGGGAACGATCGAGGTGGGCGAAGAAGAGGAATCGCTCCGCCTGGCGATGGCCCGTTGGGTGTTCGAGCATCATGGCGGGACGCTTGGAATCGAACCCCAACGGCACGCGGACGTTCGAGTGGTCGGATCTCTCCCGACCGCGCGGACGGTCCGGTCGCTGTCGCAGGACCTGCTTCAGTCCCTTGTGGCCGGAGAACCGGCGGCTCGGATTCTGCAGGCGGTGACGTGGCTGGCGGCGGACCTGGCGGGAGCGCGCCGCGCCGCCCTGCTGCTTCTGGACTCCGAGGCGGAGGAGTTGTTCCTCCAGAGCGAAGCCGGTCGGGACGAGAGCGAGACTCGGTGTCTGCGGGTCCCTCTCGGCCGGGGTCTTTCGGGTCGCGTGGCGGCCACGGGCGAACCGCTCCTGGGGCCGATTCCGGAGGGCGGACTCGAGCCGACCGGCGGGCCGAGCTCCTGCCTGGCCGTACCTCTGCAATGGACGTCAGAGATCCTCGGCGTCCTCGAGCTACGCGACAAGCGGGATGGCGACGGATTCGCCGAGCCGGACCTCCACCTGGCCCGGCACCTCGCGTCGCTCGTGGGCCGATCGCTGGCGCGCGAGCGGGATGTCCGGCAGGTGGAGGAGGACCTGTTGCAAACGCTGACCCTGATGGCGTCTGTCGCCGGACGTTCAAGTGAAACCGAGGCCGTTCCTCG
>Ga0180431_10001030_pt1 | contig 39139 bp, 39 predicted proteins | sample SS_ome_11_FD_132459 | JGI IMG/M metagenome (GOLD analysis project Ga0180431, IMG submission 132459) | Hypersaline lake sediment archaeal communities from the Salton Sea, California, USA - SS_1_MS_1 metaG | ecosystem: Environmental > Aquatic > Non-marine Saline and Alkaline > Hypersaline >... | reverse complement strand
AATCCAATCGCTTTTTTCATCATCATTGCTAAGATATATGTTGTCGTCATAACTTTCCATAATGACCAAAAAAGGGCGAAACCAGCCTTTCTGCTTTTCAGGAATAACCGGAAAGGGTCGATACCAGGTTTCCTGGGTTTCATATCTAGCTGAATACGGACGCAGGGAGACATCCTGGGAGTACGCGTTGGGCATCATAAAGACAAATATCCCCGCTAAACTAATCATTGGGATGATAATCCTCATTTCTCTTCTTATCATTACCTTATCCTTTCTTTTTGGTATACCGCGGTTTATAGGATATATATAGAGGGAAGAGGGACAAATCTTAAACCACTTTGCTTAAGCGCAGAAAGTATAGCATTCACTTCTTTGATAGTCAACTAAAAAAAGCACCCCCACTATTTTCCCCCTTTTCGTCTATTTATTAGGCAGTTTAAGCTGACCCGGAGCTACCCGGGTCGGCTCAAGAGCATAATTAAAAAAACCATCAGATTCCAGAGGAAATGGAAGAAAATCGGGGCGGTAAGAGACCTTCTTCGTTCATAAATCCAGGTAACAATCACCCCCATAAAAATGATGTTTAAAAGATTGAATAAATAGCCGTGCATAAAGGCAAACAATAGGCTTGTGGCAATAATCGAAAAAATAAAACCGTGCCTTTTTCTTATGGCGCTATAGAGACAGCCGCGGAAAAACAACTCTTCAAAAACAGGGGCAATAAAAACAAGCAGGATAATCTTGGTTATGCCAAAATGAGCGGTTATCCGGGCGCGTTCGATATCCAGCCCTTTGGAATAAAATTCGATTGCCTTGAGAGGGTCCTTCTTGGACAATATGGCCACAAAGATAATTGACAGGGCGATAAAAACACCCAGGATAAAAGCGCCTAAAAAACCCAGAAGATATACCTTAAAGGCATAAAACAAGTCTTTTTTGATTTTATAAAAATCTATAAAAAACCTGACCTTTGACCCATTTATCCTTTTAAGAATCAAAAAATAGCCCGCCAGGCCGAGAAGGAGGAAATAAAATAACATCAGCAAATCCCCCCAGACGGTATGGGTAAAAATGCTACGTGGAACTTTGCCGATTATCCCTAAGAAGTTAAGATATTTTAAGTACAGGCCCAGTGCGGCCGTAAAAACAAAAAATATTAAGAAGGAAATTAAAAAAGCTAAGAGAACCTGCTTGGTTTCCCAGGGAGGATTGAAGATATTTTCCTGCGCTTTTTCATCTAACATCAAAGAATCCTGGATTGTTAAAATAAATCCGAAACCCCGGGCTGGAATTTCGGATTCTTAAATAACTTTTTTCTATTTCTCAATCTTTAAAATAAAGTTCATCGGGAGTGATAACCAAAGCCGGGATAGATTCTCCCTCACCTCCTACCGCACCGATAAAATTATTGTTGAATTCCAATTCTATAGCCGCCGCATTATCGACTTTAAGGACGAATTCTTTATCCGTCTGCCAGTTTTTTTCTTCGCCTCTCGTCAGGCCTCCTTCAAAAATTACTTTTTTCCCCTCTTTGATTTGCAGCCGGCAGTCCTTAACCGCTTTAATCCTTAAATCAAGGGCTTTTGAGGCTTTTCCCTCGGGAAGCGCTATTTTCTCCGGAGGGGAAACCGGAAAGGAAATTTTTTTGAGCTGGCTGGTTTTATACATAAGCAAAGCGACGATTAATAAAAGTATTAATAAGCCTGCCAGGCTTTTCCTTCGGTGCCGAAAATTAAAATCGGGATAACGGAATCTTATTATTTTCTTATCCCTGGCCGGGATTTTTCTCTCGCTATACAGCTCTAAAACCTTTTCTTTCTTTATTCCCAGGTATTGGGCATATTTAATCAAGAACGAACGGACGTAAACCTCCGCCGGGAGTTCCTCGAATTTTTCGCCTTCGATAGCCGATAGATACTCTTTTTTGATTTTGATATCCCGGGAGGCTTTATCAATAGAAATTTTCTTGCGTTTGCGCGCTTTGGTGAAAAGACCGCCGAGAGCATCCATTAGCTATTCCTCAAAAATCTCAGTTCCCTCAGGAAAATTTAATTTAAAGACACCCTCGGCAAAGAGGGCATCCGTCTTTATCTCATTATAGGTAAACCTGGTCAGCGTCCCGTCATTTAAAAAAACCTCAACCCTTAAAGGCAGAAAATTTTTCGGCTCTAACCAGATATTAACCCGGTCGATATCCGAATTTTCTCTTTTAGGGCGAAATTCCAAAATTTCAAGTGCCTCGCCGGAAGATTTTACTGCCAGCGGCCGCTTAATCACAAAATGCCCTTTAATTTTATCTATCGGCTGGGTTGAGGTAAACCAGAAAGGGCCAAAGGATTCCTCTGGCGAATAACTCTTTTTAATCGCCTGATTGGAATCCGGCAGATAAACCCATATAGTTTCGCCATCGCCGATAATTATTTCCTCCTCCGGCAATTCCACATCCCAGCGGAAAAAATGGGGTTTTTTAAAAAAAATTTTACCTGAGGTTTCGCCTTTTAATTCATTCCCCTGATAGATACTTTGCCTGTAATGGGCAGTATAGGTGGAAAGCTTCCGGTATTTTTCCTGCCAGGCAGAGATTATTTTTTCAGCTTCACCCTCGGCTCCGGATTTAACCGGAGAGATGGTCAGGACAAAAGCTAATCCCCAGATGAAAAGTCTAGTCATTTTTTACGTTTTCCCAGCCATTTTCGTCTATTAATATTTCCCGGGCGCGGCTGCCCCGATGCTGGCCGACAATCTCTCTTTCTTCCATCATATCTATCAATCGGGCCGCCCGGGCATAGCCAATTCTCAGCCTTCTTTGTAAAACTGAGGCTGAAGCCTGCCCGGTTTCTAACACTACCTGTACCGCCTTTTCGAATAATTCATCCGTGCCTAAAGAGGTTTCTTCTTCTTTTGATTCCTTTTCGAAAATTTCCTTATTAAAAACCGGACGGGACTTCTCGCTGATAAAACCGATAATCCGTTCGATTTCCTGATCATTAATTAACGCTCCCTGGGCGCGGATAGGTTTTGCCTGCCCGGGAGGCAGGAAAAGCATATCGCCCTTTCCTAAAAGAGCCTCGGCCCCATTCATATCTAAAACCGTCCGCGAGTCGACCTTTGAAGAAACCTGGAATGAAATCCGCGACGGGAAATTGGCTTTGATTACCCCGGTAATGACATCGACTGAAGGCCTTTGCGTGGCTAAAACGATGTGGATACCCACCGCCCGGGAAAGCTGGGCCAATCTGGTTATCGCCTCCTCAACCTCCATTGGCACCACCATCATCAAATCGGCCAATTCATCGATGACCACAATGATATAAGGAAGAACCCCCTCTTCTTTAGGAAAATTCCTGTTGTAGCTGTCGATATTCCTCACCCCGGCTTCAGCAAAAGTTTTGTATCTTCTCTCCATCTCGTCAATCAGCCATTTTAAGGTAGCCGCTGCTTTCTTCGGAGTGGTAACCACCGGGGTAATTAAATGCGGCAAATGGTTAAAATTAATTAATTCCACCCGTTTAGGGTCGATTAAAATAAACTTTACTTCCTGGGGGGACGCCTTAAAAAGAACGCTGGTAATCAGAACATTGATACAGATTGTTTTGCCGGAACCGGTCGCTCCGGCGATAAGAAGATGCGGCATTTCGGATAAATCGCTAATCAAAGGCTTCCCCGAAATATCCTTTCCCAGTGCCAGAGTTAACTTCGATGAAGATTTTTCATAATCGGGATGGGTCACGATATCCCTTAGAAAAACGTTAGAACTTGTTCGATTCGGGATTTCTATACCGACGACTGCTTTCCCCGGAATCGGAGCAACCACCCGGACCGTTGGCGCCCGCATCGCCAGGGCAATATTATCAGCCAAACCGACAATCCGGTTAACCTTTATTCCCGGAGCCGGCTGAAGTTCATATTCGGTTATAACCGGCCCCCGGTTAATCTGGGTAACCTTAGCCTTGATGCCGAAATTGCTTAAGGTCTCTTCTAAAATCCTTGCCTGCTCTTTTAAATTTTCTTTTATTTCCGGCCGCTCGCCGGGCGCTTCATCCAGAAGAGAAACCGGAGGTATTTGGTACTTGCCGAATGTCTCCGCTTTTACCGTTGCTTCCTCCTTCGTTATTTCCGGCGTCTTTTTCTTTTGAATCTTAATCCGCTCGATCCGTTTTTTCTCTTCCTCTCTTATTTGTTTAAAACGCGGCGGCAAAACGATTTTTGGTTCCACCCGTCGTTCCCTCTTTCTATTTTTCAAAAAAAGCTTGACCTTCTTAGAGGCGCCCTTTAACAAACTTCCGAAGCCAATAATGAGAAAATAAAGTATTTTGTCGAAGGTAAAAATAGTTTTCCAAACACCGATAAATAAATAAAATAGGGCTCGGAAAAGAATGAAGCGGCAGCTTAAAAGGACTCCCAAAAAAAACAACGTCAGGATTAATATGGTTACCCCTGCCGGGCCTAAAAAGCCGCTTAGACGGGCCTGAAAAAACGCGCCGATAATCCCGCCGGGGAGAAAACCAAACGAAGGAAATCTTATTCGGTAAGTCTCGAGAAAAGTGCTTAAGGAAATCAAGATAAGAAAAACGCCGGCGAATTTCAGGAAAAGTTTTAAAGTCTCCTTCCGGCGGAATTTTCGCCATCCCCAGATAGCCAGGAGCAAGGGCACCAGATAAGCGCTGAAACCGAAATAGTTGAATAAAAAGCTGGAAAGACAAACACCGGCCATACCGCCTAAGTTTTTTGGCGGCCGGTTGGGCGGAATTTTGAAAAACGAAGAATCTCCGGGGCGGAAACTGACTAAACTAATCAAGGTGAATACGGCCAGGGCCAGGATTACTATGCCTAAAATTTCCCGGCGCAACTCCGGGTTAACCTTAAATTGAAAATGTTTCTTTTTCCTCGCCATTTACCTATTTAATAGACTTCTTTCTTTTCGTTACACATTACACAATTCCACTGAGCCATGAGCCATATTTACATTACACATTACACAATTTTTACCGAAGCGCCATAATCACCCAAAACGACACTGCCCAGCAGTAATAAGCGAAATAACTAAGCTTGCCTTTTTTAACAATCTGGGAAAGAAACTTTAGAGCCGCAAGGCCGACTAAAGCCGTAGCAAAAATAAGGCCGCCCAGAATCATAACGGGACAACTGACTTTCCCCAACGAAAGGATTACCGCTCCGAAAGTTACCGGTAACGCTAAGAGAAAAGCAAAATGAAAAGCCAGCTCTTTTTTCAATCCACACAAATAACCGCAGCCAATGGTCGCGCCGGAACGGGAAATCCCCGGAACTATAGCCAGAACCTGGGCGATGCCGATAATTACCGCCTTTAGCCAGCCTAAATCTTTCAAATCTAACTTTACTTTCCTTTTAGCCGCTATTTTTTCGCTGAATATCAGCCAGCCCCCGTTTAGAGCCAATGCCGCGGCAACCAGATAAATATTCTGGAATAGATATTCGACCCGCCCGAAAAAAATCATTCCGACTATCACCGCCGGAAGGCTTCCTAAAAGAATCAAATAGAAAAGTTTTGAATATTCCTTTTCTCTTCCCTTTTTTGATTTTTTAGGCGGTAAAACTGAAAAAAGGATCTTTTGCAGATCCTTCCAGAAAAAAATCGTAATGCTTACAAAAGTGCCGCCGTGAAAAGCGGCCGTCCAGGCTAAGTAATTCCCCTGCAGCCGGAAGAGGCGGAAAAATATGACTAAATGCCCGGAACTGCTTACGGGAAAAAATTCGGTCAATCCCTGAATTACACCTAATATCAGCAGTTTGCCCGCATCCACCATCAGTGATTTTTACTTGACAAGTTTCTGCTCATATAGTATAAGCAGAGAAAACCGTTTTTGCCTGTTTAAAGGAACGCGTCTTTATGTGCTGTGAGTTATGCACCTATTTTTTAATATGCAGCGAAGAAGGCAAGATAAGTGACACCTGCTGCCCCCGCTGTCCTGAGTATGCTGACTGCATTGGCAATGAGGATATAACCGGTTTATCTTCCGAGGAAGAATTGGATTTCCTTTAAATTCAGGAAGTTCCCGTATGGCCAAAGCCTCCGGAGCTTCTGCCGGTTTCTGACAGCTCGTTTCCTTCAACCAATTCGGCTCGGACGATTCCTTTTATTACCATCTGGGCAATTCGTTCTCCCCGGCGGATAATAAAAGGCTCCTCCCCGAGATTAATCAGGATTATCCCGATTTCTCCCCGATAATCGGCATCGATTGTCCCCGGAGCATTTACGATGCTCAAGCCGTATTTTACGGCCAGACCGCTTCTGGGGCGGACTTCGGCTTCGTATCCCGGCGGCACTTCGATAAAAAGGCCGGTCGGCACTAACATCCTTTTACCCGGAGTCAAAACAGTTTCTTCTTTAACCGCTGCCCTTAAATCCAGGCCGCTGGCTGACTCGCTCATATATTTAGGAAGAGCAATATCTTTGCAATCCCCCGCCTGTCTGATTTTGATAATGACCTTTTTCACTTTCTCTTTCTGTCTTTTTCTTCCGCTAAAGCCTGCTTCCGGCTTAAATTAATCCTTCCCTGCTTATCTATTTCGATAACCTTGACCATAAATTTATCATTCTCTTTAACGACGTCCTCCACCTTTTCAACCCGATGGTCCTCCAACTGGGAAATATGAACCAATCCTTCCCGTCCGGGTAAAATTTCGACAAAAGCCCCGAAATTCATAAGCCGGGTTACCCGGCCAAGATAAATTTTCCCTATTTCTACTTCGGCCGTCAAATCCCGGATCATCTTGACCGCTTTTTCCAGAGCTTCTTCGTCAGGCGAGGCAATTAAAATCTTACCGTCATTTTCAACATCGATTTTGGCATTGGTATCCTCGACAATTTTGCGAATCATCTTCCCCCCCGGGCCGATTACGTCGCGGATACGGTCCGGATTAATTTGAATGGTCCTTATCCGCGGGGCATAACTGGAAAGGTTCTTCCGGGGTTCGGCAATCGCCTTATCCATTTTCTCAAGAATAGTTAAACGCGCCAGGCGGGCTTTTTCGACAATTTGTTTCAGGATATCCAAACTCAATCCTTCGACCTTCATGTCCATCTGGATACCGGTAATTCCTTCTTTGGTCCCGGCTACTTTAAAATCCAGGTCTCCGGATTGGTCTTCCAATCCCAAAATATCGGTTAACAAAACAGTTTTGTCTTTTTCCTTAATTAAACCGATAGAAATTCCGGCCACCGGAGCGGTAATGGGCACCCCGGCGTCCATCAGGGCCAATGTTGCGGCGCAGACAGTCGCCATTGAAGATGACCCATTGGATTCAAGGACATCTGAAACCAGCCGAATGGTATAGGGGAATTTCTCCAACGGCGGTAAAACCGCTTTTAACGAACGTTCGGCTAAAAGTCCGTGCCCGATTTCCCGGCGTCCCGGTCCCCTGGGCATACGAATTTCCCCCACGCTAAAAGGCGGGAAATTGTAATGAAGCATAAAAGATTTGCTTTCTTCTCCGGTTAAAGAATCGATGCGCTGTTCGTCTTCAGATGTTCCTAAAGTGGTCGTTGCCAATGATTGCGTTTGTCCCCGGGTAAAAAGAGCGGAGCCGTGGGTGCGGGGAAGAATGCCGATTTCACAACTTATCGGGCGGATATCATCTGAACTGCGGCCGTCAACTCTCTTGCCGGAAGCAACGATTTGCCGGCGGAGGATATTTTTCTCTATTTTTTCCAGGGTAAAGCGGACGGTTAAAGAAGTATGGGATTCTTCGAACTGCTCTAAAGCTTTTTCGTAAACTTTTTTTGTCTTTTCCTCCCGCGTCAGCTTATCGGAAATATTCAGGATTTGGCTGATAGATTCGCCAAACTGCTTCTCCAGGGTTTGGTAAAGCTCCTTATCGGCTTTTAGCAATTCTACCTGGCGCTTCTCCTTTCCAGCCTTCTTGACCAGCTCTTTTTGCAGGCTGATTATTTCCTGAATAAACGGCTGGGCATATTCGATGGCTTCAATAAGAGAGGCTTCCGGAATCTCCTGGGCGCTGCCTTCAATCATAACCACGGCATCCTCAGCCGCAGAGATAATTAACTCGAAGGAACTCTCCTGAAGCTGGGAATAAGTTGGATTGATAATAAATTTTCCGTCGATTTTACCTACCCGGACAGAGCCCAGAATCTTGGTAAAAGGTATATCGGAAATTGCCAGGGCCGCCGAGGCGCCAATCATGGCCAGAGTATCCGGGTCGTTTTCCCCATCGGCGGAAAGGACCATAGCCATTATCTGCACTTCGTAAAAAAACCCGTCGGGAAACAAAGGGCGGATGGGACGGTCAATAAGACGGGCGGTAATAATTTCTTTTTCCGTCGGCCGGCCTTCACGTTTAATAAAACCGCCGGGAATTTTTCCGGCGGCAGAGGTTTTCTCTCTATAGTCGACAGTTAAAGGGAAAAATCTGATTTCTTCGCCTAATTCTTTAGCGGCAACCGCGGTAACCAGGACGACCGTATCCCCATATTGGACTGTCACCGCCGCATCGGCCTGTTTAGCCAACCTTCCGGTTTCAATAATTAAATCTTTATCGCCGATAGACCTTTTAATATTCTCCATATTTTATTTCCTTAACCCCAGTTTTTTGATTATTTCGTGATAACGCGCTTTCTGATGTATTCGAAGATAACTCAATAGACGCCGTCTCTGGCCAACCATTTTAAGCAGCCCCCTTCGCGAATGGTGGTCTTTGGCGTGATTTTTAAAATGTCCGGCTAAATAGTTAATCCTCTCGGTTAATAAAGCTATTTGCACTTCGGGGGAGCCGGTATCCTTCTCATGCGCCCGGTACGTCGTAATCACGCCTTTTTTCTTTTCTTTGCCTAAAGCCACTTAACACCTCCTCAACCACTCAGTACTTTATATACGCTGACAAACACTATACCATAAAAAAACCAAAAGGTAAAGGGAAATCTCTCCCCTTCTTCTCACCAAGAGCCAGTTTTGCTTTTAGCTCTTCGCTCACGACTCTTAGTTTTTTTCTTACTATCGGCAAGCCTATCCGCCGCGCTTTTTGACGGGACACTTTAACACTCTGATGCTCTGACACTTTGTCACTTTTAAATGGCACTCTGACCATCAGCCAACAGCCATCAACTATCACCCAGCGGCCAGCACCCAGCGGCTAATTACTATAATCTTTTTCCAAAGTACTCTTTTGCCTTTTTTATATCGTCCCTAATCTGGTTTATTAAGGCATGGCGCGAGCTGAATTTCAATTCACCCCGCAGGCGCCGAAAAACCTGAACAGAAAGTTCCCGGCCATAAAGGTTGCCGGAAAAATTAAATAGGTATACTTCAATTATCCTTTGATGCTCATGAAAAGTCGGGCGTCTGCCTAAATTAAGCAAACCGCGGTAAACCTTCCCCTGTACTTCTGCTTCAACCGCATAAATGCCGTTTTTCAAAATTAAATCCAGATAGGATTCAATATTGGCTGTCGGAAAACCCAAAGCTATCCCCCGCCTGCTCCCTCTAACTACCTGGCCGGAAATCGTGTAGGGCGTTCCTAAAAAAGAAGATGCCGCCTGAACATCTCCTTCTTTTATCAGCTCCCTTATCCGGGTGCTGCTGATTATTTGTTTTTTCGATTTAAATAAAGGGGAAACCTTTACTTTAAAGCCCAATTTAATTCCCCATTTCTTCAAATGGCTGATATTTCCTCTTCGCCCTTTTCCAAAGCGGTAGTTTTCGCCGATAAAGATTTCTTTGATGCCTAAGGTTTCTTTAAGTACCTCCCGGGCAAATTGAAAAGGCGAAAGGCCGGCAAATTCCCGATTAAAATCGGCCAGCAGGCAAATGTCCACTCCTAAGGCATGGAATAAATTCAATTTTTGCGAAAGAGTAGTTAACTGTGGGCGCATCCCCTTTTCTTTCAGGACATTCAAGGGATGGACCGGAAAGGTAAAAATTAAACTTGTCCCCCGAAGTGTCTTAGCCCGTTTAACGATTTTTTTTATAATGAACTGATGGCCTAAATGCACACCGTCAAAATTACCCACACCCATAATTATACCCGGGTGATGCGCTTTAGGAAAATTTTTGATGCCGCGGATAATCTGCATTTTTTAAGCGGATTTCAAGTTATCTTTGCAATCTACAATTTTTTCTTCTGGAATAAGATGTTTCCGGAAACTGGCGAAATCGGCCAAATCCGTCAGGCTAACGCTTTCGGAAAACACGAAAGGTCCTTTCCTCAGACGAACTAAATCAAGGAGGCAGGCTCCGCAGCCGACAATTTTGCCGAAATCATGAGCCAGGGTTCTAATATAGGTGCCTTTAGAGCAGTGAACGTAAAAGCGCAGCCGGGGGAATTCTAGAGAAATAATTTTGAATTTATAAATATGTATTCCCCTGAGACGCCTTTCTACTTCCTGCCCCTTCCTGGCTAATTCGAATAATCTCTTGCCTTTATGCCGCCGGGCGGAAAACATCGGTGTAAGCTGTTCCCGTTCGCCATGAAACTGGCCGCTTATCTCATTCAGCTCCTCGATACTAATGTGCGGAATTTCTTTTAAAGCGGAAACCTTTCCTTCGATATCCTGGGTGTCGGTTTCGATGCCCAGCAGGAAAAAACCTTCGTATTCCTTTTCTCCTTGAATCAATTGGGCCGAATGTTTAGTCGATTTTCCCAAAGCCAGCGGCAAAACACCCCGGGCCATCGGATCCAAGGTGCCCAAGTGCCCCACCCGGGGAAACTCAAATCGTCTTCTGATAAAATCTACCACATCATGCGAAGTAAATCCTTTGGGCTTATTTATATTAAGAAAACCGTTCATATTCTCCGTTCACAAAACATCTCATTTTATCTTTGCCTGCTTGAGCAGCTTATCAATATGAAGAGCGTAATCCAGCGAATCGTCATATTTAAACGATATTTCCGGGATGTAACGCATCCGCACTTTCTTTCTTATTTGGCTGCTGATAAAACCGGCGGCGCTATTTAATCCCTTTAAACTGGCTTTCTTCTCCTGTTCGGTGCCAAGAATATTGACAAAAACCTTGGCGTAGCGCAAATCCTTGGATACTTTAACGGTGACTACGGTAACAAAACCGATGCGCGGGTCTTTAATGCCATCCTGGATTAATTCGCTAATGATTTTACGCAGGGTGGAGCTTGCTTTAGCGATTCTTTGGCTGGGCATAATCAAACGAATTCTATCTGCTGGGTTATTGCTTTTCGGGAATAATTGGCTTTGACAAATCCAATTACCGCTTTTTGTTATAAAATGCTATAACGTCGGGGTTAATTTTTCCAGGCGGAAAGTTTCGACTAAATCGCCTGTTTTTAAATCATTGAAATTGGCAATACCGATGCCAAATTCAAAACCGCTTGATACCTCCTTGACATCGTCTTTGAAACGTTTCAAAGAAGAAATAGCTCCCTCGTGGATAATTGTCCCGTTTCTTACTATCCTCACCCGGTTTGAACGTAAAAATTTACCGGCAGTAACATAGGCTCCGGCAATCGTCCCAACCTTAGAAACACGGAAAACCTGCCGCACTTCGGCCCGGCCGGAAAACACCTCTTTATAAGTCGGCTCAAGCAAACCGGTCATCGCCAATTTCATTTCGTCTAACAGCTCATAAATTATCCGGTAGATTCGGATATCCACATTCTCTTTATCGGCTAAAGTCTGGGCGTTCGTATCGGGGACAACGTTGAAACCGAAAATTATCGCATTGGAAGCCGCCGCTAAAATAACGTCTGATTCGTTTATGCCGCCTGCCCCGCTATGGATAATTTTAATCTTCACTTTCTCCGTCCTAAGTTTTTCCAGTGACGCTTTAATCGCCGTAACCGAACCAAGCACATCGGCCTTTAAAATTATCCGCAGTTCCTTTATCTTCCCTGCCTGGATCTCTTCATGCAAATCCTCTAAGTGAATATGGGTTACCCCTCTAAGAGCCTTTTCCCGTTCTTTTTGCTTGCGTAAAAGACCTATCTGGCGGGCCTTTTTCTCATCGTTTAGTATGGTAAAAAGCTCTCCGACTTTCGGCATATTAGAAAAACCTAAAACTTCCACCGGGGTAGAAGGCCCGGCTTTTTTAATGCGGTGTCCGTAGGCATTAATCATCGCTTTGACCTTGCCGTATTCTGCGCCGCTGATAAAAATATCGCCCACCCTTAAAGTGCCTTTTTGCACCAGGATAGTCGCAATCGGCCCTTTCCCTTTATGAATTTCGGCTTCAATGACTGTCCCTTCGGCCAAACGGTTAACATTGGCTTTTAATTCCAGCATTTCCGCCTCTAAAAGGAGCAGCTCCAGAAGATTATCTATCCCCTTTCCGGTTTTAGCCGATACATTAGCGAAGATTGTTTTTCCGCCCCATTCTTCAGATACCAAATCGAACTCAGTTAGTTTTTTCTTGATTTTAGTTGGATTGGCTTCCGGCTTATCCATTTTGTTTATAGCCACCAGAATCGGCACTTTGGCTGCTTTGGCATGGTCTATGGCCTCGACCGTTTGCGGCATAACCCCATCATCGGCAGCCACCACTAAAACAACCACATCGGTTACCTTAGCCCCATGGGCTCTCATGGCCGTAAAGGCTTCATGTCCCGGAGTATCTAAAAATACTACCTTCCCGTTTGGAAGCTCAACTTCATAAGCGCCGATATGCTGGGTAATCTCTCCGGCTTCTCCCTCGGTGATTTTAGACTTGCGGATAGCGTCTAAAAGAGTCGTTTTTCCATGGTCCACATGTCCCATGATAGTAATTACCGGGGGGCGCAGCTTTAAATCTTTGTCTTCGTCAACAATCCTTTCAATCGGTGAAATCTCTTCTTCCTCAGAGGTGCTTATTTTAGCTTCTACCTCAAAATCCTTAGCCACTACTACGGCTAAACTTTTTTCCAGGCGCTGATTTATGGCCGCCATTACTCCCCGGGACATTAAATTTTTTATTAATTCAGTGGGCGTAATTTTTAGTTTCTTAGCCAGTTCGCCTACAGTCGGTGATTCTTTAAATTCTACGATTAATTTTTCTTTTTTTTCGGCTGTTCTTTCTAAAGGAGCCTTCGCCTCTTCTTTAAGAGGCGGGACAATTTCAGCTTCTTTCTTGCTTACTGGAAATTCTTTAGCCTTTTCGCTTACCGACGGCTGGATTTTAACTTTTGGGGAAACTTTAATTTCTTTTTCAACCTCCGGCTGAACTTCTTTAACTTTTCGCCCGGTAAGTTCGGCAATAGTCGGAGATTTCTTAGCCTTTTCCTTAACCTTAGCCTTCTCCTTAACCTTAACCTCAACCTTAGCCTTAACCTTAGCCTTGGCCTTAACCTTGGCCTTGACCTTCTCCTTAACCTTAACCTTAGCCTTGGCCTTAACCTTGGCTTTAACTTTAACCTTAGCCTTAACCTTAGCTTTGTCGGCAGGTTTTTTTTCAGATTTTCTTATTTCTTTTTTCTTTTTTGGCATTTTTTCTCTGCTCTTGAGCGGCCCGTTTCTAATCCGCTTTTTTCACCGCTTCTAATATTTTCTCTACCGTTTTTTTGCCGATTCCCGGGATTGCCGTTAGGTCTTCAACTTGGGCTTTCAACAGTTTATCGAAAGAATCGAAACCGCCTTGAATTAATCTATTTAAAGTACTTTTTCCTACTCCCGGTAATTCCAATATCCCCTCGGCCTTCTTTTTTGCCTCTTTTTTCGTCTTTTTCTCCTCGGCTAAAGTAGTTTCAGTTTTTATATCGATTCTCCAGCCGGTCAATTTTACCGCCAGGCGGACATTCTGCCCCTTCTTGCCGATAGCCAGAGAAAGCTGGTCATCCGGCACAATTATCTCCGCCCTTTGCTCTTTGGGGCTGGTATTCACCTGGGTAATTTTTGCCGGGCTCAAGGCGGCCATCAGATAATCATTTATATTTTCGTTCCAGCGGATAATGTCAATTTTTTCGCCCTTTAATTCTCTGACGATTGCCTTAATTCTATTTCCCCTCACTCCCACACAGGCGCCCACGGCATCGACATTTTCCTGGGTGGAATAAACGGCAATTTTAGTTCGTTCCCCGGGCTCCCGGGCAATTCCTTTTATTTCAACACTTTTATCGCCGACTTCCGGAACTTCCAATTCAAACAAGGTCCTGACGAAATTTGGGTGGGTGCGGGAAAGAATCAACTGCGGCCCTTTAGAGGTTTTTTTGACCTCTAAGAGATAGAATTGCAGCCGTTCTCTCGGCTGGTAGGTCTCTCCCCGAATCTGCTCCCGGAACGGTAAAATCCCTTCGGTATTGCCTAAATCGATTATTTTACTTTTGTATTCTTCTCGTTGAATAAACCCGGTGACGATACTTCCCTGCTTATCCTTAAAATCCTCATAGACAACCTCTTTTTCTGCCTCACGGATTTTCTGAATAATTACCTGCCGGGCAGTTTGAGCGGCAATACGGCCGAAATTTTTTGGGGTAATCTCTTTTCGGCCGGAAAAAACCTTAAAGGCGCCGGTTTTGCCGTCAACTTTTACTTTTATATTCTCATCCTGGCCAAACCGCTTGCGGGCCGCCGTAAGCAAAGCCGCTTCGATAGTGGCCAGCAAAACCTCTTTTTTAATACCCCTTTCTCTTTCCAACTGCTCTAAGATTACCAGAATATCTCCTGCCATTTTGTTTTTTCCTCATAGGTAGAATAAAAAAAGTGGGGAAACTCACCCACTTGTTAAAACCGCTGCCGGAAAACTCAAACTATAAAATATCACATATAGGTAAACTATGCAAGGAAAATCTTCGGATTAATTAAACCTGCTCATCATTGCCTTTTCGTATTCATCCCAGGCTTTTTTCCGACAAGCATTATCGCCCCGGTTTGCCCCCTGATTTTTTTATAGGCCTTTAAAATATCCGCTTTGCTGGTTAACCCTTTATTTTCCGCCATTGCACTAACCAGCTGGATATGCTTTTCCAAAGCATCCGGGTATTGGAGGCGTATAATTTCCGAAACCCCATTTTTTCTAACCTTTATCCCCAGATCTGATTTTTTCTCTAAATTAGTAATGGATTTAGCAATGAGTTTTTCCCGCCATTTTTCGATATTGTCTTCGCCTTTATAAAAATAAACGGTAATCTTCGTGCCGAATTTTTCCTTATTTCTTTTAACCAATTTAAAAAAAAGATTTTGCTCATCGGGCAGTATAATTGCACTTTGTCAAGGCGTTTCTATTATCGAGAAATCGGATGTCCCAACTGCCATAGTTAAAGCCTGCCCGAGGTCTCCATTATTACCGAAAGATTTTTCCCATTTAATTGCATCTTCAATGGGAATTTCTTTGCCTCCTTTATCAACAAAACCTTTTCCGTTATCTATAACCGTCATTTTTGTATAATTACCTTTTTTAAATTGGGCTACTACAAAAACAATACCTTCCGCAACATGCTGTTGACCATTTTCCAAAAGAAGGCTTAAAACAAAACGTTCCGCCTTGGGTAAAAAAATTTTTGTAAGTTCATAAAAAAACGAGTAAATTTCCCAAAACCTTTGATTTGGATTCCACTGACGGGTAATCTTAATGCCCTTTTCTTTTGCTTCCTTTTCTATTGTTTGAAAATTTTTCTTATTCATTTTGGACCCGCCAAAAAGCATAATTTCCTCATCTCTTCTTTCCTCCAACTTCCCTATAATTTCATATACCTCGGTGTAATCGGGATTTTCCTCTTCATAACCGGGCAGGGCCCTTCCTAACTTAGATATCAGCTCATCGACCGATAAGGATAAATCCCCCTCAAGGCTCGCTTTCAGTGCATTTGAATAATTTTTCTCACCGATCGCCGGAACACGCAAGAAAGTTTCTGCCTCTGCCCGGGCAAAATCCGTAAAAAAGCCCGGATTAAACAAAAAAGCCCCGATGACAAAAAGGGCTGCAGCCTTTAGGAAATTCCGCTTCCGTTTACGGTTAACCGTGTACAGTTTATCGCTATTAATCTGTTTCATAATTCCAACTCATCGCTCTTAGCTCATGGCTCATAAAATAAAACGGCTGAGGCACCTATTTCTAGGCAACTCAGCCTTCCTTTGTTTTCACCCTTCGACTATCCTTCGACAAGCTCAGGATTTCGCTCAGGGTTGCTTTCAGCAAGGATCTGTAGTTTTGCGTCTCCGCCTTGCGGCGGATTTGCCTTTATCTATACTTTATAACTTATCAAAAGAAAGTATAGCATAAAATATGGGCTATATCAAAAAATCTAAAAATTTATCTCACTTTGGCCGGTTCTTTGAGCATTTTCTTTACCCGGGGAATTAGCTCATCTACCCCAAGGGTAATCTCATTTTTGTCCGTTCGCCGCTTTAACTCGACCTTCTTCTCCTTCATCAGCTTGGGGCTGACCACCAATCTTATCGGAATACCGATTAAATCGGCATCTTTGAATTTTACCCCGGCCGACTCATCCCGATTATCCCATAAAACATCAATCCCTTCTTTTTTTAAATCACCATGAAGTTTATCGGCCAGATTAACTATTTCCTTTTCCTCCCCCACGTTAAGAATCTCCACCTCATAAGGAGCGATAGATGCCGGCCAGGTAATTCCATCCCGGTCGTGCCAGGCCTCAATAACCGCCGCTAACAAACGGCTCACTCCAATCCCGTAGCAGCCCATAACCATTAACTTTTGGGCGCCTGATTCATCGCGGTAAACAGCTTTTAACGACTCACTGTATTTTGTCCCCAATTTAAAGATATGGCCGATTTCGATATCTTCTCCGTTTTTGGATTTAGAGACAAATTCTTCGGAAAGCTTTCCTCCAATCAACCCGGAATCAGCCGCTTTTTTCTGAGCCTTTAATCCGCAGCGGGCAAAAATCTCGGGATAAACCTCCGCCATTTTCCTGTAGCTCCTGTCGGCCCCGGCTTCATCTAAATCGAAGCTATAAGCATCTTTCATCGAAAACTCCCGGCTGCGCATCACCCCAAAACGCGGGCGGATTTCATCGCGAAACTTCGTCTGGATTTGGTAAAGAGTAACCGGCAGTTGTTTATAGGAACGGATTTCCCCTCTTACCAGATCAGTAATCACCTCTTCATGCGTCGGCCCCAGGCCGAATTCCCGGTTATGACGGTCTTTCAGGCGCAGCATCTCTTTGCCGTATTCCTTCCAGCGTCCGCTCTCCTGCCAGAGGGTAGCCGGATGAAGCACCGGAAGAAGCACCTCTTGGGCTCCGGCCTTATTCATTTCCTGGCGGATAATGGTTTCAATTTTGTTAAAACTCCGCCGTCCCAGCGGAAGATAAGAATAAATCCCGCTGGCTAATTTTCGTATTAACCCGGCCCGCAGCATCAAACGATGGCTGACCATCTCTGCTTCCTGAGGGGTTTCTTTTAAAGTAACTATAAATGCTTCCTGCCAGCGCATGAAATCACCTCCCGCTATTCATAAATCGTAAATTATTTTTTCTCAAGCTTTAAATTTTTTTATTTCTTTAATCAAGGCCTCCAGGCATTTTTTCTCCGGAACCTTTTTTATTTTTTTCCCTTTCTTGAATAACCAGCCCTCTTTTTTATCCAGGGCCAAACCAATATCTGCCTGGCGGGCCTCCCCGGGGCCATTGACCACACAGCCCATTACCGCCACTTTGATATCCGGTCCCGCTTTATTAGCCGGAAAAATTTTTTTTAAAGAATCCTCAAGCTTCCCCACTATTTTAATTAAATTAACCTGGCAGCGGCCGCAGGTCGGGCAGGAAATAATCGTCGGGCCAAACTTTCTTAAATTCAAGGCGCTAAGAATCTCCCGGGCCACCTTGACCTCTTCAACCGGATTGGCCGTTAATGAAACCCGGATAGTATCCCCGATTCCCTCGTGAAGAAGACAGCCGATACCCAAGGCAGAACGGATAGTTCCGCTTCTAATCGGCCCCGCTTCGGTAATGCCCAGATGAAAAGGATAGCTGCATTTTTTAGCCAGAAGCTGATAGGCAGCAATGGTTTCTCCGACATCGAATGCCTTCAGAGAAAAAATTAAATCATGGAATTCCAAATCCTTGCAAATCCGCAGGGTATCTAAAGCCGCCCTGACCATATCTCCGCAAAGAGGCCCGGCGGTGCGTCTGGGAAGAGAACCGGCATTAATACCGATTCGCACCGGAATTTTTGCCGTTTTAGCTGCTTGAAAAATTTTTTTTAGATTCTTATGGCTGGGTATTGTTCCCGGATTAATCCTCAGGCCGTCAACCCCCTGGTTGATTGCCTCCAGGGCCAATTCAGTAAGAAAATGAATGTCGGCAACTAAGGCGATATCGATATATTTCTTTATCTTGGCTAAAGTTTTTACCGATTGCCAATCCGGAACGGCTAAACGGATAATTTCGCATCCGGCTTTTTCCAATCGATGAATCTGGCGGATAGTTTCCCGCCAGTCGGAAGTATCGGTTTCAGTCATCGACTGGATGGAAATAGGCGCATTCCCGCCAATTTTTACCTTTCCTAACTTAACAACCCTCGTTTTTCTTCTTTTCCCCATCTTTCCTTATTTTCCACGAGCTATCAGCCGTGAGCTATTTGCCCCGTAGCATCCCGTAGGGATTGGTATCGGGGTGAGCCATCAGCCGTGAGCTATTTAACAAAAGCCCGCATTATATCGTTGTAGGTCGCAAAGAGCATAATAGCAACAAGAATATAAAGCCCGACCATCTGGGCTAACTCCTGAGCCTTTACAGATAAAGGACGTCCTTTTATTTTCTCCGCCGCTAAAAACATCAAATGTCCACCATCGAGAATAGGAATAGGTAAAAGGTTTATGACCGCTAAATTTACGCTAATCAGGGCTAAGAATGTCAAAAGCGGTAAAAGGCCAATTTTAATTTGCTGGGCGGTTAATTGGGCAATTAAAATCGGCCCGCCTAGATGCCGGACAGAAATCTTCCCGCTGACCATTCTCCAGAGGCCGATATAAATCATTTTGGTAAGAGTTAAGGTCTGCCCGGTGCCTTTTATAAGGGCGGCAGGCAACGGTTCCCGATGGTAATATATCTCTTCGGCATCGGGCAAAATACCGATTAATCCTTTTGAGACCTTCCCTTTTAACGGGTCTATTTCATCCTCAATTCGCGGGGTAATATCTAAATTTATAATCCTGCCGTCCCGTTCTATATTGAACGATAATTTTTCACCCGGGCTTTGATAAATAGTTGCCGCCAAACCCGGCCAATTCTCAATCCTTTTATCGTCGATAAAAAGAACTTTATCTCCGGGAATCAACCCGGCTGTTTGCGCCGGCTCTCCCGCTTTCACTTCCCCGATAACCGCTTTATAAACCGGGCTGCCAAGATAAAGAACGGAACTAAAAATTACCCAGGCTAAAAGAAAATTCATAAAAGGCCCGGCGGCCAAAATAATGGCTCGCCGCCAGGGCTTCTTTCCAAAAAACTCCCAAGGTTCTGCTGCCTTTTGCTCATCCATCTGTTCCCCGGCTAATTTCACATACCCCCCCAAGGGAATTAAAGAAAGGCGGTATTCTGTCTTACCGGCTCTTTTCGCCAGAAGCTTGGGGCCAAAACCCATAGAAAACTTCTCCACCCGCACTCCCATGATTTTTGCGGCAATAAAATGGCCTGATTCATGAACAAAGATTAAGATTCCAAGAACGACGATAATTCCGATAACGCTAATTAGCATTCTAAAAATTCTCCCTTCGCTATTTCAAGACTTTCTTTTCTAGCCCAGATATCAGCTTTAAGAATTTCTCCTAATCCGGGGTTTTTTTTGGTTTTATGCCTGGCCATAACCTTTTTAATCAAACCGGGAATGCTCAAGAAATCAATTTTATTTTGCAGAAAAAGAGCCACCGCTACTTCATTAGCGGCGTTAAAGACTGCCGGCATCGTTCCCCCGAGCTGGGCTGATTCCAAAGCCAATTTCAATCCGGGGAAACGCTGGTAATCAGGCCTGTAAAATTCAAGTTTTGAAAGGCGGCTTAAATCTATCGGCCTCAAACTTGATTTCCTTCGTTCGGGGAAAGTTAAGGCATGTTGAATAGGCAGGCGCATATCCGGCCTTGAGAGAAGCGCCAGGACACTCCCATCGATTAACTCTACCAAAGCATGAACCAATCCCTGGGGATGAATAAGAATTTCAATCTGGGAAAGTTTCAAATTAAAAAGATGCTGGGCTTCCATTACCTCCAGCCCCTTATTAATCAACGTAGCCGAATCAATACTAATTTTTGCCCCCATTTTCCAGAGAGGATGCCTCAAGGCTTCCTGCGGCTTAATTTTTTTTAAAGAAGCGCGTGACCTTTTATAGAAAGGTCCTCCGGAAGCGGTTAAAATTATTTTTTTTACCACATTTCCCTTCCGGTTTTCTAAACATTGAAAGATAGCGTTGTGTTCGCTGTCCATGGGTATAAGCTGGGCTTTTTTCCGGCCGGCTTTCTTCTTTATCAACTTCCCGGCAACCACTAAGGCCTCTTTATTGGCTAGGGCAACATCTTTACCCGCTCCAAGAGCCGCCCAGAGAGGAAGAAGTCCGGAAATCCCGGTGGTGGCAATAACGATAAGGTCGGCCTGAGATAAACCGGCAATTTTGGCTAAACCGTGACTGCCGGAAAAAATTTTACATTTATAATTCAACTTTTGCTTTAACGACTGGGTTTTTCCCCCATCCCCCAAACCGATAAAGGCCGGCCTGAATTTATTGGCCTGCCGGGCCAGCAGCCTTACGTTTTCCCTGGCTGATAGGGCCAGAACGGTAAACTCCCCTTTTAAACTTTCGATTACTTTGAGAACATTCGACCCAACTGAACCGGTTGACCCGAGTAAAACGATTTTCCTTTTTTTCATAATAATTTTCAGAAATCAGATAGCTGATATCAAATGGCAGTTTTTTTCTGTCTTCTTTCCTCTGTTTCCTGTAATCTCTGGTTCAAACATTTATCCATCATCCGGATTTAACCGCTTTTCATCTTTGTTATAAAAGCAGGGAAATAGCTAAATAATACATCACCGGCGCCGCAAAGAATATGCTGTCAAAACGGTCTAAAATACCGCCATGGCCGGGAATAATGTCGCTGGCGTCTTTTATATGAATGCTTCTCTTAAGCAAACTTTCACTCAGGTCGCCAAAAATAGCGAATATCCCGATTATAATAGCAGAGGCTGAATAAAAGAGGTAATGGTTCGGCGGTACACGAAAGATTATGACGAAAAGAAAAGCGGCCAGGATACTGCCTGACATCCCGGCTATAATCCCCTCCTTGCTTTTGTTTGGGCTAACGCTGGTAACGAGCTTGTGTCTCCCCCAGCGGTTTCCGATAAAATAAGCGCAGCTATCGCCTATCCAGGTAACCGCAAAAACATAAAAGACAAGGTTATTGCCCCCGGGTAAAGATTTCAAAGCCAAAAGATGTGCAGGCAGCCAGCCGATATAAACAATCCCTAAAAAAGTTGCCGAAACAGACTGCAGCAAAGAGTTATAATCGACTTTTTTAAAAATCTGAGAGACTAAAACCGCCATAAATATTAGCGTTAAGAGGAAGGCGGGATAAGCTAAACTGCCGCTTCTGAAAAGCAGGGGGAATAAAGCCACGCTTAAATAACCAAGGATTTCGTTGCAGCTGATTCCTTTGAAGTTCATCATGGAAAAATATTCGCCTAAACCGATTAAGAGGATGGCGGTAATTAAAAGCAGAAACGGCCAATCACAGCTCCAATAAATCCACCAGATGAGAATAGGCAAAAAAAGAACTGCGGATAAAATACGATAGCGGAGAGTCAGCGTCTTTTCTTTATAATCCGCCATAGCGTCTACTCCTTGTTTGAAAATCGATTATTGCTTCAAGGAAATCCCGGCGCGTAAAATCCGGCCAAAGCTTGTCTGAAAAATATAATTCCGTATAGGAAAGCTGCCAGAGAAGAAAATTACTCAGTCTTTTTTCACCGCTCGTCCTTATTAATAAATCCGGGTCGGGAAGATTTCCCGTCTCCAATAGCCGGCTGAAGCTCTTTTCGTTGACATCCTTCGCTTCCATTTTTCCCTTCCGGGCCAAGCCGGTAATTTTTTGAACGGCTTTAATAATTTCCGCCCGGCTGCCGTAATTAATCGCCAAAACCAGGATTAAACCGTTATTATTGCTGAGTTCTTCTTTGGCCATATTAATTGCCTTCCGGGTAGAAAGAGACAGCTTGGTTATATCGCCGATAATTTTGAACTGGATGTTTTCTCTTTTCATTTTTTCCAAATCTCGGGAGATATATTTTTCTAAAAGCTTCATTAAGAATTTAATCTCTTTGGGCGGGCGGGACCAATTATCCACGGAAAAGGCATAAAAGGTAACTACCGGGATTTTTACTTCAACGGCTGCTTCAATTATCTTTCTTACCGTTTTAATCCCCGCCTGGTGCCCCAGATTACGCGGCAGCCGCCTTTTTTGCGCCCAGCGTCCATTGCCGTCCATTATTATGGCAATATGACGTGGCAGCCGGGACGAATCGATTTTTTTCAAAAGTTCTTTATTTCCTGCTTCAGCCATAACTTCCCGTCCATAAACAAATCAAGGGGGAAATTCCCCCTTTACCCGTTTCCAAAATAAATCTGGCGATTACACTTCCATAATTTCTGCTTCTTTCGCCGAAACCATTGCTTCCAGCTTCTTGATATAATCGCCGGTCATTTCCTGCATTTTCTCCTGAGCTTTAAATCGCTCGTCTTCGGAGATAATCTTCTCTTTCTCTAATTTTTCCAAATCCATATTAGCCGTCCGGCGGTTATTGCGAATAGAAACCTTGCCTCCTTCGGCAATTCTCTCTACTAATTTCGAGAGTTCTTTTCTTCTTTCTTCACTTAAAGGCGGGAGCGATAAGCGGATATTTTTGCCGTCGTTATTGGGGTTAAAACCTAAATTCGATTTGAGAATGGCTTTTTCGACCTCGCCAAGAATAGTTTTATCCCAGGGTTGGATTAAAATACTGCGGGCATCAGGAATACCGATAGAAGCTACCTGTTTTAAAGGCATGCTTGTCCCGTAACACGTCACTAAAATTTCTTCGACCAGAGTACTGGAGGCTCGGTTGGTGCGGACCGCCCTGAATTCCCGGCTCATTGCCTCAATTGTCTGCTGCATCTTTTTTTCTGTCTGGTTAAAAATTTTCTTTTGTTCCATTTCACTCCTCATTTACTTCACCAGGGTTCCGATTTTTTCGCCCTGGATAATTCTTTTCATATTTGTCCGCTTCCAGATATTAAAAACAATAATCGGCAGGTGATTATCCATACAAAGAGAAACTGCCGTAGAATCCATTACTTTAAGGCCTTTTTTCAGCATATCGATATATTTGAGCTGTTTGTATCTTTTGGCTTTGGGATTTCTTTTGGGGTCCGAACAGTAAACCCCGTCAACCTTCGTCCCTTTAAGAAGGATTTCCGCATTTATTTCCGTCGCTCTTAGAGCCGCCGCGGTATCTGTTGAAAAATAAGGATTGCCTGTTCCAGCGGCAAAAATAACTACACGGTCTTTTTCCAGATGCCGGATTGCCCGGCGGCGGATATACGGCTCGGCAATTTGCGACATAGCGATGGCGCTGAGGACCCGGGTAACCACCCCTGACTTTTCCAAAGCATCCTGAAGGGCCAAGGCATTTATCACCGTAGCCAACATCCCCATATAGTCGGCCGTGGAGCGGTCTATCCCTTTTTCCTCTTCATCGACACCCCGGAAGATATTTCCTCCGCCCAGGACAACGCATAATTGAACCCCGGCTTTTTTGATTTCCTTAAGCTCCTGAGCAATCGCTAAACTTGCCTCCGGATCGATTCCGTAGGATTTCCTGCCCTGCAGTATTTCCCCTCCCAATTTCAGGACAACCCGTTTATAAACCGATTTTTTAGTCAATCTCTTCTCCCAGTTTTAAACGGACAAACCGCCGCACTTCCAATTTCTCTCCAATGGCGGTAATATGCTCATAGAGATAATCCTGCACGGTAATTTGAGGGTTTTTAATAAACGGCTGCTCCAGGAGGCATATCTCTTTGAAATATTTCTCCAGTTTCCCCTGAACAATCTTATTTTTAATTTCCTCTGGTTTTTTTGCTTCGAGTTGAGACATAAAAATTTCTTTTTCTTTCTTAATGACATTCTCGGGCACATCTTCGCGTCTTACGTATTCCGGATTGCTGGCAACAATTTGCATGGCAATATCTTTGGTTAATTTCTGGAAGGTTTCGTTACGGGAAACAAAGTCAGTTTCGCAGTTTAACTCAACCATGGCGCCGATTTTTCCCCCGGTATGGACATAAGCCGTAATTGCTCCGTGTTTAGCTAAGTGACCAGCTCTTTTTTTAGCCTTTGATAACCCTTTTTTACGAAGCACCACCACCGCTTCCTCTATATTTCCTTCCGCTTCTTTGAGGGCATCTTTGCATTCCATAATTCCCGCCCCGGTCTTTTCGCGCAGCTGCTTGATTAAATCTTTTTTCACCATTATTGGCCCTCTTTCGCTGTTTTTCTTTTTCTTCCCTCTTTTTCTTTCACCTTGACCTTAACCTCTTCTTTGGCCGAATCTGGCTTTTCGCCTGCATCCGCCTCTTTTTCTTTCTTCTTTTTTTCGCCTGAGAGGGCTTCTTTCCCTTCGAAAACGGCGTCAGCCAGGCGGCTGACTAAAAGCTTAATTGCCCGCAGAGCGTCATCATTTGCCGGAATGCAAAGATCGAGTAACTCAGGATTGCCGTTGGTATCAACCACGCCAATGGTAAAAACACCTACCTTCCGCGCTTCGGTTAAAGCTGTTTTCTCTTTAACCGGGTCAATAATGAGCACAATATCCGGCCTCGCATCCATATCCCTCATACCCCAAAAACCTTTTTCCAATTTCATTTTTTCTTTATGGATACGGGCTACTTCTTTCTTGGAAAATCCGGAAAAATCTCCTTTTTCTTCTTTTTCGATAATATCCCTCAGGCGATGGATACTTTTTTTGATTATTTCGAAATTAGTGAGCGTTCCTCCTAACCAGCGCCTGTTTACATAGCTGGCGCCGCAGCGCTCTGCTTCTTCGGCAATTATCTCCTGGGCTTGTTTTTTCGTGCCGACAAAAAGGATACTTTTTCTGCTGGCGGCCGCCTCCTTTAGGTACTGGTAGACCTTTTCGAAATTTACCATTGTCTTCTGTAAATCGATAATATGTATACCCTGCCGGTCACCAAAGATATACTTTTTCATCTTAGGATTCCATTTCTTTTTCTGATGGCCAAAATGGACTCCGGCTTCCAATAATTCTTTAAGACTAATCTCTGACATATATTCTCCTTCAAATTGTGGAATTTGGGCTATATGGTAGCACATAGCCTGTAATTTAGCAAGCAAAAATTCCTTCCCCTACCACTTACTCCCTACAACCTATCACCTACTACCTACCACCTATTCCCATTCTTATCCCCTGGGATGAGCCCGGTCATAAACCTCCTTAAGCCGCTTGGTTGTCAAATGCGTATAGATTTGTGTCGTCGAAAGACTGACATGCCCCAGAAGCTCCTGGATGGAACGAAGGTCGGCTCCCCGATTTAATAAATGTGTCGCAAAGGAATGCCGCAGGGTATGGGGGCTGACATTTTTATTCAAAGAAATCTTCTTTATGTAATGCGTCACAATTCGGCAGACACTGCGGTCGGTTAAGCGTCCCCCGCGGAAGTTCAAGAATAAAATATGGTGGCTCTTTTCTTTTGGCTTGTTCTCTTGTTCAGACTTTGCGGCAGCCCCGGGCAGCCTTCTCTTATCTAAATACGTCTGCAGGGCAGAAAGGGCTTTTTCGCCGATGGGACAGATTCTTTCCTTTCGTCTTTTTCCCATTACCTTTACCATACCATTCTGGAAATCAACATCCTCGATATTCAAATGGACTAATTCACTTACCCGGATGCCGGTGCTATAAAGAGTTTCTAAGATAGCCCGGTCCCTTAAACCCAAAAGCCGGTTAGTATCCGGCGCCTCGATAAACCTGATTAATTCTTCAACCTCTAAAATTTCCGGCAGCCGGCTCTTAGATCTAAAGGACGGGAATAAAACCGCCGGATTTTTCTTTGCAAATCCGAATCGAGTCAGGTATCTATAAAGCGAGCGCAAAGTAGATATTTTCCTGGCCAGGGTTTTCGACCCGTATTTATTTTTTTCCAACTCAATCAAAAATCTTCTAAGATGGACATACTCTATCCTGGCTAGATTGAGCTTTCCTTTATCTAAAAAATTTTCAAACTGAAGCAAATCGCTCCGGTAACCTCTCAAAGTCTGGGGAGAATAAAACCTTTCTTCTTTTAAATAATCGAGGAACTTTTTTATATAAAGGCGGTTAGTTAAAACTTTATTGGGCATTTTCGTCCTTTACCTCTTCCCAGTAGGAACAGTCTTTATTCACGCATTTATAGTAATGCTTATTCCTGGACCTTTTCTCAACCAAAAAAGGCGCTCCGCATTGGGGACAAATCTTTTTAACCGGCTTTTGCCACGAGGTAAATTTGCATTTGGGATATTCGCTGCATCCATAAAAAAACCTGCCCCTTTTGCTTTTCCTTTCGACAATTTCTCCCATACAATCACTTTCGGGGCACGGAATGCCTAACGTTAAGGAACGGCTGTTCTGGCATTTGGGATATCCTGAACAGGCTAAGAATTTGCCGTATTTACCCATTTTGATAACCATTTTCCGCCCGCATTTCTCACAGACCTCATCAGTAACCTCTATATGATTGACCTTTTTTACCTTTTTTCTGGCTGTTTCCAAATTTTGCTTAAAAGGGTTATAAAAATCTTTTAAAACCCTTTGCCAGTCAGCTTTGCCTTCTTCTACCTTGTCCAGTTCATCCTCCAATCTGGCGGTAAATTCGACATCGAGCACTTTGGGGAAATTTTCTACCAACAAATCGTTAATTAAAACGCCCAACTCAGTTGGATAAAACCGGCCGGAATCCTTACGGACATAATCTCTCTGCTGGATAGTCGAAACTATACTGGCATAAGTGCTGGGACGGCCAATCCCCTTTTCTTCCAAAATGCGGACTAAGCTTGCTTCCGTATAACGGGGCGCGGGGGTGGTAAAATGCCGGGACGGCTCCAGGGCGCAGAGTTTAAGCCGCTCCTCAAGGCTTAACGGCGGTAAGGCTGCTTTGCCTTCATTAGTCCTTTCTTCATTCTGAGATAATTTTAAATGCCCGGGAAATTTTACTTCACTTGAAGAGGCTCGAAAAATATAATTCTTGGCTTTAATATCCACCGAGGTAACCTCGATTATCGCCGGTTTCATTTGCGAAGCGACAAAGCGGTTCCAGATGAGTTTATAAAGATTATACTGCGGTTGAGTAAGAAACCGTTTAATTTGGCCAGGCTGGTATTCTATTGCCGTCGGCCGGATAGCTTCATGGGCATCCTGGCCCCTTTTCGATTTATATTGCGGAGAAGATTTCGGCAGGTATTTATCGCCGAATTTATCAGAAATAAATTTTCTGGCTTCCATTTGGGCTTCTTGGGCCACCCTGACCGAATCGGTACGCATATAGGTAATTAGGCCGATACTGCCTTTCTCTCCTAATTCGATGCCTTCGTAAAGCTGCTGGGCAATAGACATGGTGAATTTAGCCGAAAATCCTAATCGCGACGCCGCTTCCTGCTGCATCACGCTGGTCGTAAAAGGAGGAGACGGCGACCTCTTTGTTTCCTTCTTTTGAATATCGGAAACGGCAAAAATCCCTGATTTCAACTCATCAATAATCTTCCTGGCGTCTTTTTCCCTGGGAATATTTATTTTCTTATCGTCACATTTGTCCAACCTGGCTTTAAAGGGAGAAAAACCTTGTTTCTCGAATTCTCCTTCGATAAGCCAGTATTCCTCAGGTTTAAAATCCTTTATTTCTTCCTCTCGCTCACAGATTAAGCGGACAGCGACTGACTGAACGCGCCCGGCGCTCAACCCTTTGCTCACTTTAACCCAGAGTAAGGGGCTTAGCTGGTAGCCAACCAGCCGGTCAAGAATCCGGCGGGCTTGCTGGGCGTTTACCTTATCGTAGTCAATCCGTCCGGGCTTCTCCAAGGCTTTTAAAACCGAACGCTTGGTTATCTCATTAAAAGAGACGCGAAATATTTGCGGGCAGGATTTCCTTAATTGATTGGAAAGGTGCCAGGCAATCGCCTCGCCTTCCCGGTCAGGATCAGTGGCAACATAGATTTTTTGAATCTTTTTGGATTCTTTCTTAAGCTGGTCCAGAACCTTTTTTCGTTTGGGAATAACTACATAACGGGGTTTGAAACCATTTACCGTATCTACGCCTATTTCTTTCAAAGGAAGGTCAACCAGATGCCCCAGGCAAAAATCGACACTAAAATCTTTAGACAGGAATTTTTTAATTGTCTTCACCTTTGTCGGCGACTCGACAATAATCAAGGTTTTAGCCATAATTCTCCTTTTTATCACGCTTTGACAAATCTCTTCCCGGATAACTGCTTAATTAGTCCTTTTAGCTCTAAACTTACAAGGAGCCCGGCCGTTTCTCCCGGGTTCACCTGACTGCTTCTGATAATTTCATCAATATGAATCCCTTCACCGGGCTGCCTTTTAATCAAAGAAAACACCTTACCCTCAGCCTGGGAAATATCCTCTTTCTTTTTGCCTTCCGGCTTTTCGTCTTCAACCGAAATTTCCGGAAATCTGTATTTAAATTCCTCTAAAATATCTTCCACCCCGACGACTATTTTTGCTCCTTCTTTAATTAATTGGTGCGTGCCGGCGCTGGTCGGAGAATCAATCTTTCCCGGGATAGCAAATACTTCTCTTCCCTGCTCCAGAGCAAAGTTAGCCGTAATCAAAGCCCCGCTTTTTGCCGCCGCCTCCACTACCACGACACCTAAAGAAAAACCGCTGATTAAGCGGTTTCTTCTCGGGAAATTAGAGGCAAACGGTAAGGTATCATAAGGAAATTCAGATAAAACGAGGCCCTCCTCAGAAATTTCTCCGGCCATCCTTTCGTTTTCCGGAGGATAAATCTTTCCCAGGCCGCTGCCCAATACGGCAATGGTTCTACCCTTTCCTTTAAGGGCCCCCCGGTGAGCCGCCGTATCGATACCCCGGGCTAAACCGCTGACGATAGAAATATTTCTCTTTACCAATTCCCCGCTTAGTTTCTCGGCAGTAAGCCGTCCATAAATTGAGGGCCGACGCGACCCAACCACGGCCACGGCAAACTGATCGACCGCTTCATATTCGCCTTTGAAATACAAAACCAGGGGTGGGCTGGAAATCTCCCTGAGTATCTTCGGGTATTTCTCGTCTTCATAGGTAACTATTGTTATTTTTTTTCTTTCGCATTTTTTTATCTCATCTTCAAGATTACCGATTTTAAGCCTGCCGATGGCTTTGATTAAAGAGTTATTTAGGCCGCTTTTTGCCAATTCCCGCCGGCTGGCTTTGAATAATAATTCCGGGGAAGCAAATGATTTAAGAATCTGCTCGTAACTTTTCATCCCGAAGAGAGGGAGCATATTAAGCATTATCAGAGCTTCCCTTCGATTCATAAATTAACCCTTCCTAAATAAACCAAGCTGGGAATCGCCAAACAGTTTATAATTTTTGAGCAGCCTGATTAATTGCAAGCTATCCGAATCGGCATAATTTTTAGTTGCCTTTATATTCTCGATTAAAAATTCAAGTATCGTCCGAAAATCAATTATATGGTCCACCCCTTTTCTCTTCAATATATCGACACTTTTATCCTGGGAGGCTTTTGTCGCGGGGAGCTGGGGGATAATAAGGATTTTTCTAAAATCCCCGGTTTTGAAAATTGTTTTCGCCTGCTTTTGGGCCCGGTCGTAAAGGAATTTTAGAGAACTAAGAGAAGTCGCTAAAACTGAAGGGGAGAATTTTTTCGAATGCCAGGCTTTCACTTCAACTAAGGCCCGGGGGATTCCTAAAAGGTTTTCAGTCATGAGAATAAACTTCCGCGGCGGGGAGGAAAAACTTGGGTTCAGATTGACCACGATTAATCCCATCTCCTCGTTTTTCTGGACATCTTCTTCAGGGATAACACTTTCCCGGTTAATCCTGACTAAAAATTTATTCATTTCAAAATAAGCCCGTATAAGCTCCCCGTTTATTCTAAGCATCTCCTCACCCGAATTTTTTTCTGTTTAACAATCTGTAATGTCTTCACAAACTATCTTTACGCTTTACCGATAAATCTGACAATCAGAAGGCTTCTCTTTTTACCGTAAACTGAATAGCTCACTTCTTAACCGACTCCACCCATTCATAGTTTAACTGAACAAAAGGAACAGCCAAATATAATTCCAGGGCGTCTTCATAATCTGTCCCCTGGGCTATCTGTTTAAAGCTATCATAAAGAAATTTCTCTCCGTAATTTTCTACAATGTAGGATACCAAACCTAAGGCTTCCATAGAAACCAATTCTTTTAATTCTCCCGCGTTGTTATCTCTTAAAAATTCCTCCACCCTTCTTAATTTAAGGAAATTTCCTTTTTTTTCGGCTTCTTTTAGCAGGTTAACGTCGTAGGGAGCCCCGGAGAGATAAAGGGAAAAACCCTCCCTCATCCAGAAAGGGCAATTATCCCCCATGAGTAAATCAAGGAAAAAATTGGTGCAGGCATAGGTTACCTTGGCTTCGATTTCTTTGCCGGACTTATTCTTCAGGGCCGGCAGGGAGACGACAATTTCTCCTCCATTATAAAAAATCCCTGAAGGAATAACCGGAGAAATATCTCTTCCTCCATAAAAAATGATATTGCTGATTTTAGGCGGATAATAATGCAGCCTGGCCCCTAAATTTTCTCCGGCTTTTTTAAAGACCGCGATTAAGCTGTCAAGGCGGTTTTTCTCTTCTCTATTCAAATCATTTGGCGCTTTGAAGCAAAAAAGGGTGCCTGAATAATAGGTATCAAAGGGCTTGGCTTTATTTAAACGAAAGGCCTCTTCTAATCTGCTCTGGATGTGCCGGCTGTCAGGAAATATCTTCAATGCCTCCTGCCAAATTCTAATGGCTTCATCGTAGTTACCGTCTCGATAGTAAAATTCGCCCTCAAGAATCGGCAGTTCGGCATTTTCAGGAAACATTCTTTTGCCTTCAGCCAGCAATTCAGCCGCCAAAGCTTTCTCGCCTGATTTGAAAAGCTGTCCGCTGTAATTCAGGTAAAGCTCAATCAGGTTATCTTCGGTCACATCGTTTCCCTTATCAAGGCTATAGGCTTCCTTGAGGTATTTCATTGCCTGAGCGTAATTCTGCCGGCCGTTTTCCTGGGCCGCCAGTTCATTCAAATTAAAAATTTTATCTTCTCTTTTCTTCTTTAAATTTTGCGCGAGCTCCGCCTTTCCTTTCAACTCCTCCAAAGCCCCTTTTGCCTCCCGGCATTCCGGGTCAAGCTCTAAAGCGAGATTATAAAAAGCTTGAGCTCTTTGGCTATCGTTTCTCATTTTATATCCATCGGCTAAAAGAAGATAATTCTCTTTCGACGATGCCTCTTTTATTGAATAAACCTCGCTTCTTTTTACATTAATACTGCCGTACCATACTTCTACCTTTATGTCCCCGGTAGTCTTCTTGACGATTCTTCCTTTGATAACCCGGCCGTTTTTTAGAAAAAGCTCATCCGCCATGACATTTAAAGGCCGGCCGAGGAAAAACAGGGCCGTTATCAAAGCTAAAGGGAAATACCTCATTTTTTTATGGCGTTTTCAATAATTTTTTGGGGAATAATCTGGATAAAAACCTTACCGATGTTTCTGGGAAGGACAAAGTTGATTTTCCCTTTTTTTACCTTTTTATCAGAAAAGATATACGGAAGCAGCTTGTTTGGTTCTTTAATCTTCAGCTCTGTCGGAAGGCCAATCCGCCTGAGGATATTAACCAGCCTTTCCTGGTCCTTCCGGGGAAAAAGCTTCATCTTCTGGGCTAACTTTCCGGCAAATACCATACCGATTGAAATCGCCTCTCCGTGCGACAACTTTTTATAATTCCCCAAGGATTCCAGGGCATGCCCCAGGGTATGTCCAAAATTCAAAATCGCCCTTAGTTTCTTTTCCCGTTCATCGCGGGAAACCACCAAAGCCTTAATCTGGCAGGATCGAAAAACCAAATGCTCCAGGCAGTCTAAATCATAATGCAGGGCTTTTCGGATATGCCGCTCCAAAAAACGAAAAAACCGGCTGTCCCAGATAACTCCGTATTTAACGACTTCGGCCAGGCCGACTTGCATCTGTTTCCGGGGCAAGGTATTAAGAAGTTCCAAATCAATCAAGACTAATTTCGGCTGATAAAAGGCGCCGATCATATTTTTCCCTAAAGAATGGTTAATCGCCACTTTACCGCCGACACTGCTGTCTACCTGGGCCAATAAGGTAGTCGGGATTTGAACGTAAGGGATGCCGCGGGCATAACTGGCCGCGGCAAATCCGGCCAGGTCGCCGATAACCCCGCCGCCCAGGGTAACGATAAAAGAGTTCCGTTCGAAATGATGCTTCAGCAAAACATCATAAATCTTTTTAAGCTGTTGGAAGGATTTATATTCCTCGCCGTCAGGGACGGTCTTTAGATAAATTTCGAATCCGGCCTTTTTAAAACTCTGGAGAAGCTTACGGCCGTATAGAAATTTTAGCCTGGGGTTAGTAACAATCAACCCTTTGGGGCCGAGATGCATCCTTTTAACGAATTCTGCCGTTTTACTTAAATTTCCCCTGCCGATATTAATCGGATAGGTTCGGCTTCCCAGTTTTACGGTAAGAGATTTATTCTTTTTCATCCTGTTCCCCGTTTGCTGTATCCTTTTTTCTGAAAACAACAATTATTTTTTCTGCCACTTCTTCTGGCGTTAAATGAGAAGTGTCGATATGATTTTCTACCCTCTGGTAATTTTTCTCCCGCTTTTTTAAAATCTCTCTAATCGCTTCTTGCGGATTAGCCGTTTCTAAAAGCGGCCGATGTTTATGCCTCCGGGTCCTTTCGAAGATAACCTCGGGCGTTGCCTCCAGGCAGAATAACAGGCCGTCTTTTTCTAAATTCTCTATATTCTCAAAATTCAAAACCACTCCGCCCCCGGCAGAAATCACCTGATTACTCTTTCGGGAAATCTTTGCCACCATCTCTTTTTCTTTAGAACGGAAATGTTCCTCGCCAAATTGGGAAAATATCCGGCTGATGCTTGATTTCGCCTCTTTCTCTATCTCGGTATCGATATCTACATATTCCATCTTGAGCCTCCGGGCCAATAATTTCCCCACCGCAGTTTTTCCCGTTCCCATAAACCCGAGTAGAACAATATTCATAGTTACATTCTAATTTAGAAAACAGAAATCAGAGATCAGAAGTCAGATTTTCCTCTTTCCCGATATATTACCCATAGCTGAAAACGAAAGTTATTCAGCTAAGGTAATTTTCTGTCCTCTGTCACCTGTAATCTGTATTCTTTAAAAGTCCCGAATCTGCTTTACATAATTAATAAAGTTGCTTTTTGTCTCTGAAAGGCTGTCTCCGGAAAATTTTTCCAGAAAGGCGTCTGCCAAGGTTAAAGAAACGACTGCCTCCCCCACAACCGAAGCCGCCGGCACGGCGCAGACATCGCCCCTTTCCACCTGCGCTTTAGTCTTTTTCTTGCTGGTTAAATCCACTGAGTCTAACGGTTTTTTTAAAGATGGGATAGGTTTCATCGCGGCGCGCAAAATAATCTCTTCGCCATTGGAAATTCCCCCTTCGATACCTCCGGCCCAGTTGCTTTTATGGAAAAATCCTTTTTTGGCCTCATAAAGAATTTCGTCATGCGCCTCGGAACCCAATCTTTCACCGACCTTGCCGCCCAAACCTATCTCTACCGCTTTAATCGCCGGGATACTCATCAAAGCTTGTGATAACCGCCCGTCCAATCTTTTATCCCACTGGATGAAATTACCCAACCCAGCCGGGACATTCCTTACCCGGACTTCGAATTTCCCGCCTACGCTATCGCCTGAAGCTTTCGCCTCTTCTATTTTCTTCTTCATCTCTTTTTCTTTAATAGGGTTGGCGCAATTCAGCCCTGACTGCTTTTTTCGTTTGGAAATCTCTTCGAAAGAGAGGCCGTCTGTCTCTGCCTTCACCCCGGCAATTTCTACCACCTGGCTGATTATTTCAATTTCGAATTCCTTTAAGAATAACGAGGCAACTGCCCCTAAAGCAACCCGCATCGCTGTCTCCCGGGCGCTGGCCCGCTCCAGGATATTTCGAATATCTTTTGTCTTATATTTTATCGCCCCGCTTAAATCGGCGTGCCCCGGACGAGGCGAGCTGAACTTATTATCTAATTCTGCCTGCCAGACATCCATAATCTTTTTCCAATTCTCCCAGTCCCGGTTATTTATCAAAATAGCGATGGGACCGCCTAAAGTCATCCCGTCCCTCAGGCCAGAGATGATTTCCGCCTTATCGGCTTCGATTTTCATCCGTTCTCCCCGGCCAAAACCTGACTGTCGTCTCGTTAACTGAGCATTTATGAATTCTCCGTCTAATTTTACCCCGGCCGGAAGGCCTTCGATAATACCGACCAATCCTTTCCCGTGTGATTCACCCGCGGTAAGAAAACGCAGCATTGTCATCCTCCTTTTTTCTTTATCCCGTTATTCGCCGTTCGTTTCCCGCTAAAAAACAGCCGGCTGCCCGGTGTTGTCACCAGCCGAATTTCACGATACCAAACAATACCTCTACTTGTAAAACTTTATGTCCGCCGAGGCAAAGGCGGTTTTATTTACTTGGGCGACTGCCATCAATAAATAATCACCGGTATAACTGCCAACAAAAAGCAATAACTATAGCTCACCGGATCTATGTGTCAGAAATTTACTTTTTACATCCTGAATAATAATATTATTACCTCGCATTTGTTGTGGTAATATTTCGAATTCAAATCTTGTATCGCCATTGATAATAATAGCGGCCTTGCCACCTAATACTTGACTATTTTCAGGGATCTTACGAAACATCATTTGAATTATATCAGATTTTTGAAGCATTTCGATTGGTTCGCCTACAGCTGAATGATCGGCTTGCATGTAAAAAACTCCTTTATAGACAACTTCACCTTTTCCGCTTTGCTTCGCATTTGATTGTGTATCGGAAGTCAACAATAAAGATTGGCGGTTCTTCACAAAACTCAGAAATCCACCCTCATTCATATATCGCGTAGATACTTCTTCGTCAGACTCTATGGTAACTTCAACATTAGCTGTCGCAGATGCTATTATTTTTTTTAGAGGATTCTCTAACCCTTCGATTCTTTCAGCTAGTTTTTGTAATCTTTCTTGTTCTGAACCTGTGTATTTGTCAAGGGCAATCGTTTTGAATGGCGCAAGCTGAGTTTCTAAGCGTTGAATTTCAAAATCCTTCTTGCTCAAATTTTGTTTTAAAGTGTCTATCTCCGTTTTATATTGTTCGTTATTTTGCGCTAGTCTTGAACGATTGTAGCAAATATTCATTCCTGCGACAATTATGAGTCCGACAGCTCCAATCAATGCCGCTCGTACACCAACATATTGATACCATCTTTTTGGTTCACTCATAACTAATTTTTGCCTATAATTCACCCAAACATCAAGATTTGCTCAATAATTTATCAAACCAGAAAGCATCTTACAGATTTCATCCAAATTCTCTTTAAGAGTTTTGTGTTTTTCTTCACCTATTAATTTCTTCCGCTTGCATAACTCTAAGATCGGAATACACTCAAATGCTGAACCGCGTGAAATTCTAAAAAAATTCTTCCTATCCGCTTTACTATATCTTCCATTGCCCTCAGCAATATTCGTTGAGATTGATAAAGCAGCTCGGTTCATTTGATCGACTAGATAATAATTACCTTTTGAGAACTTTTCTGTTAAATCACTAACCTCATCAGCAAAGGTGATTGCTTTCTTATATACTTCTAAATTTTCAAACATAAAAGCCATGCATCACCTTTTGAACAATAGAACAATTGAACATTAGACCGCAATTGAGCATCGGCTCTATTGTTCTATTTTCTATTGCTCAATTGCTCTGCCATTTTCGAGCCTCTGGTTCGAGTCCAGGCTCGAAAATGGCTGGTTACGAGAGACTCGAAACGAGATACTCGATACGCCCTTAGAGTGTCAAACTGTTAAATAACATCATCCCCAGTTTCTCCCAGGCAGTTAAAATCTCCTGGCCACAAAAAAGGGTCAACAGCGCCCCCAAACTTAAAAACGGGCCAAAGGGAATAACATCTCGTCTGGACTTGATTTTTAGCATAATTAAGGTCAGTCCGACTATTGAACCGATAAGCGAAGCCAAAAAGATTGCCAAAAGGCTGTTTACCGCCCCTAAAAAAGCGCCAATCATGGCCATCATTTTGATATCTCCTCCGCCCAAAACCTCCCGCCGGATAATAAGCTGGCCGAAAAAAGACAAAAGATAAAAAATCCCTCCTCCCAACAGCAAGCCATAAAAAGAATTTACAAATGTGGAATAAAAACTCCCCGTCCAAAGCCCCAGGGCAATACCCGGGTAAGTTATTACATCCGGGATGAGTAAAAACTTCAAGTCGATAAAAGCGATTACTACCAAGGCAGCGGCAAAAAAAAGAAAACCGAGAAACAGCCAGCTAAATTGAAACCTGGACCAGAGCAGCGCCATTAATATACCGCTGATTAGTTCGACGAAAAAATAACGGGAGGAAATTTTCTTTCCGCAGTGCCGGCAGCGCCCTTTAAGCAGGATAAAGCTTAAAAGAGGAATATTATCGAACCATCCAATCGTTTTTTTGCAATAGGGGCAGTGCGACCGCGGCCGGACGACAGATTCCCCCCGGGGGAGCCGATAGATACAAACATTCAAGAAACTCCCTATTATGGCGCCCAGCGCAAAGAAAAGTGTATATATCGGCAAAAAAATTACCTCCCTCTTATAGCTTTCTCTAAGGCCTTTTTCATGATTTGGACCGGGGCTTTTTTACCCGTCCAGAGCTCGAAACAGATTGCTCCCTGATAAACCAGCATCCCCAAGCCGTTTATGGTTCTGGCTTTCCGTTTCTCGGCCGCCGCCAATAATTTGGTTTTTGGCGGGTTATATATCACATCGCAGACCAGATGCCTTTTTTCTAAAACAAAAGGATTGACCAGCAAAGGGTCTGTTGGCTTTAAACCGACGGAGGTAGCGTTGATTATAATGTCGGCGTCCCGAATCTTTTCGTCCAAAATGGCGCTCGGTTTCAAAAGAAAAAATTCGGTTACACTATCGGGGACGTAGCGTTTTATTCTTATGGCTAAATCCTTAGCCTCGTAAAGGACGATATTGAAAATGCTGATTCTGCCTACTTTTGCTAAAGCCAGCTCCGTTGCAATAGCGTGGGCCGCTCCCCCGGCGCCAAGAATTACCACCTTTTTATTTTTAAGTTTTACCCGGGCCCCTTTTTCCAAGGAAGCGATGAATCCCTTACCATCGGTGTTATGGCCGATAAGCTTCCCGCGCTCCACTAAAACGGTATTAACCGCTCCAATAACCTTAACCTCATCGGTAATCCTATCCAGAAAAGCCATCGCTCTTTTCTTGTGAGGCAGGGTTATATTTATCCCCTGGAAGCCTAACGGAACAAGGCTATCCAAGGCCTTTTTAAGGTTTTGCGTCTGAATGTCAAAAAGAAGGTAACGGTAATTTAAGCCCAAGTGCTTAAATGCCGCCTCCTGCATTACCGGCGAAAAACTATGTTCCACGGGATGGCCAAAAAGCCCAACCAGCTTGGTTAATTCGTCTTTTTTGTTTTGCATAACCTTTTTCCCTTCAGTTCTGTTATCTATAGCACAAGTCTCGACAATTATAGCTTATATATAGAATTATGGCAAGGTTTTTTCTTTTTTTCGAAAAAAGTGTATCGGCTGGTTAATGCTTAAAGCTCTTTAAAAACCTTTTTATCATTGAGCGAGAACTCTTTCGGCGAGGCTTCCAGTTCCTTGGCCATTTCATAGTTTCTTTTCAGATTATGGTAGGAACCGGTCATTTTTTCATAAGAGCCGTAAGCATTACGGAGGTGGGTGCCCAGGATGGAATAAAACCCTTCAAAATCCTGAAAAAGCTTGTCTAAACGCCTGATGCTGTTTAAAACTTTAGCGGCCTCTTGACTTAATTTTTCTCCCTGCAGGCCTAATTTGATAACGTTGACAATCATTGATAAAGTGGTCGGCGAGACGATATAGACCCCCTGGTTATTGGCCTCTCTGACCAGATTGAATTCGCTGGATATAAGGTAGTAATAAATTTCTTCCGAAGGGACATAAAGAAGCGCATGGGTCGTTGTCCCCGCCTGGGGTTGGATGTAATTCTTGACCTTCTGGACATGCGTCTTTACATCCCGCCGAAAAGCCGATTTAGCCCTTTCCTTTTCTGAATCTTCGACGCTGGTAATGGCCCTTTGATAATTTTCAAGAGGGAATTTGGAATCGATGGGAAGCAGGCCGTCGCTCGTTTTTATGGCCGCATCCACCCGCCCGCCTTGAGAAACCTCTGCCTGCCTTAAAATTTTGTCCTGAGGCAAAGCGTCCTTAAGAACCAGCTCTAAACTAAATTCGCCAAAGGTTCCTCTCTGGGTTTTATTTCCCAGCATCTCATCGATTTTGCGATAGGCATTTTTAATATCCCGGCTGATTTCCGTCATTTCCCCCATCTTTTTTTCCAGATCAAGAAAATCCTTGAGCGAATCCTTGGTCAGGTACTTTTCCCTCCGGCTGGAAAGGATATAGACGATTAAACCCACCACCGTCAGAGAAAGGATTATTAAAAATAGATAAAGCCACATGGTTCTTATTTACCTTTAAATTTTTTTAACTTTTTAAACGTCTTTTTCAAATCTTCGGAAATCACCTTTGTTTTTCCCAACATCGGCATAAAATTGGTATCCCCTTCCCAGCGGGGCACCAGATGAAGATGAACGTGCCCCAATACCCCGGCTCCGGCGATTCTGCCCGCATTTATCCCGGCGTTAAACCCTTGGGCCTTAAGTTCTTTTTTAAGAATAACCACACTCCTCTGCAGTAAATCGAAGATTTCGGATTTTTCTTTATTATTCAAATCCTCGATTTTTGCCAGATGTCGGATGGGAGCAATCATCAAATGCCCGTGGTTATAGGGGAATTTATTTAAAATGACAAAAGAGTGTTCCCCCCGGTAAAGGATTAAATTCTTCTTATCCTTTTT
>Ga0180431_10001028_pt1 | contig 39214 bp, 27 predicted proteins | sample SS_ome_11_FD_132459 | JGI IMG/M metagenome (GOLD analysis project Ga0180431, IMG submission 132459) | Hypersaline lake sediment archaeal communities from the Salton Sea, California, USA - SS_1_MS_1 metaG | ecosystem: Environmental > Aquatic > Non-marine Saline and Alkaline > Hypersaline >... | reverse complement strand
GCCCGGAAAGAGCTTTTGAAAAAGATGCACTGAGCTGTTTTCATTACTCAACCTTTTACTAACGATTAGGAACAAGAAAAATGAGTGATCCTAAGAGAATTTTATTACCATTGATTGCTTTCATTCTTCTAATCGGCTGTGCGGCCACGAATGTAAAAACAGATTCAGAAACGATTCAGCGCGCCAACAAACCGGAACGCGAAGACTGGTTCATGGACCAGGCGCTCGGCATGTTTATCCACTGGAGCGTGGACTCGCAGTTAGGCTCGGTTATTAGCCACTCAATGGTCGGGGCTTCGGATGATTATCTCGACCGGTTCATCAACGAGTTGCCCAAGAGCTTCTACCCTAAGAAGTTCGATCCGGACGACTGGGCGCGTTTAGCGAAGCTGGCCGGGATGAAATACGTTGTCTTTACGACCAAGCACCACAGCGGCTTTTGCATGTTCGACACGAAGACGACCGACTTCAATATCTTGGAAACGCCTCATGCCCGCGATATCACGCGCCAGATCGTCCAGGCGTTTCGCAGGCAAGGCATCAACGTCGGTTTCTACTTCTCGCCGGACGATTTCTGGCTATTGTACAAGCAAGGTAAAAACGTTAGCCGGCGTCGTTTCGAGGCGCTGCCTGTCAACAATCCGGACCTCATGGCGCACAATAAGGCCCAGCTCCGCGAACTGTTAACCCGCTACGGCCCTATCGACGTGCTTTTTATTGACGGTCAGCCCGACGGGCTTAAAGAATTGGCATGGCAACTTCAACCGAGCCTCGTTATCACGCGCGGCCAGATGGAGACGCCCGAGCAGAAGATGCCGGACCAGCCCATGCCGGGCCCGTGGGAGGCCTGCTATACGCTCGGCACCCAATGGCACTTCAAGCCGACCCACGAAGAATACAAATCCGGCACGCAACTGATCGAAATGCTCATCGAGATACGCGCCAAAGGCGGCAACTTCCTTTTGAACGTCGGACCAACGCCCGACGGCGAGATTCCCTTCGAGCAGGAACGGCGCATCCGCGAACTGGCACTCTGGCTGTTCATCAACGGCGAAGCCCTCTATAACATCCGTCCCTGGCACGTCATCCGCGAAGGCGACATCTGGTTCACGAAAGCCAAGGAGGCAGATACGGTGTACGCCATCGTCACAAAAACCGACTGGCCGAAGGGTAAACGCAAGACCTTCACGCTCAAGAGTGTCCGCGCCGCCGACGAGTCCGAGATTGAAATCCTCGGCCAGTCCGGCCGCGTCCTCGAATATCAACCGAACGTCAATCCCAAAGCGACGTGGACACAAGACGACAATGGACTTCACATCACGGCGATGCGCGCCCAGCGAATTTATAACAACTCCAAGTGGCCCAATCCCGTCGTGATCAAGATCACCCACGCACGACCCGGATCATGAGTTGCCCGCAGAGCAAATGCAAAACGTCTCGCCAGCATCCCGCCCGCGATTCGAGGGCGGGACGCCGTCGGCGCGAAATGATCATTACTTCTTGATTTCCGTCAGCCTCTCGCTGCTGCGCTCGGGCTTGGGAGTGTCCTTAATGTCGATTGGACCAAGTGCTTCCTTCGGAGGAACCTTTCCAGCGTGTTTCTCCCGGAGCATGTCGCGCTTCTGGTAGCATTGCTCGGCGAAGACGGCGATCTCCGAATCGAGATTGGCGCCGGCCGAATCGCCGAAGAAGGCATGGATAATGGGGAACACCATGTTGGGTTTGCGCTTGCGCAATTCTTTCGCCATCGCCTCCATCTTGGCCGTGGCGACTCCCTCCTGCATACAGGTAAACGGACCGACGTGAAAGATGCCGGAGACGTAAGCGTCGCCGTGCGGCTGGACCAGATCGTTCATAACATGGTAGGCGATCCCTGCGCTCAGCGGCGATTCCCCCTCGATATTGCCGTGGAATTCGTGGTTTCTCTCTAAGGTATTGATGATCTCGATGGGCTTCGGGAGAACGTGCCTGCCATGCAGCACCTCGTGGAACGGCCCGGCGATCTTGTTCTCGACCGCCGACATATACTTCGACTTCAAAATGGACCTTCCGTATTTGCCCGCCACCTGTTTCGCGCCGCCGAAGTCGAGATTTTTCAGCCGTAAGGCCAGGTCTCTTTTGGCATTCCTGACGTTCATCTTGTTCACGTAATCCAGCCAGTCGGTCACGGGATCCCGGACGACCTCGAGACCGTTCTCTTCGAGCTTGCGAATGACGAAGCCCGTATAAGGATCGTGCTGGCGCATGTAGATCTCGCCGATGTAGAGCACCAGAGGAAACCGCTCGTGGTTCCGCATTTTGCAGGATTTGAACAAATAGACGGTTTTTTTGCCCCATTCGATCAGGGCCGGCGTTTCGGCGCCGCTCTCGACAACCTTCTCCAATTCGTGCAGTTGCTTTTGCCTGAGCTCCGCCATAGCGCTTTTGTCTTCGACATACGGATAGAACCGCAAAAAGGTATCTTCCAGAAGGTCCGAACCCTTGATGCCCTTGAATAACATGCGTTGCATCCGCATCTTGTCCGAGGCGCTGAGTTTTCGCGGGAAGGGGATATCGAGATAATCCGTCTCCGAAGAAGGACCGGCCACGGGAACGTCCTGCAGGCCCTCTTTATCCAGAAACTCCCTGACCAGCTCTGTGTATTTGCCGAACCGGCACGGGCCGCTCGTCGTGGGCAGCATGACAAGATAATGTTTCTTCACATAATCGGCCCCTTCTTCTTCGATCTTGTCTTCAAGGAAACCGATGGCGTCGCCCACCACACCTTTGAGCGGGTGGCAGACTTCGGTATAGATATGCCGGCGCGCCGCTTCGTAGCCTCTCTCCGTGTTCGTCGGCAAGACGACGCTATCAACGCCGAAATATCTCAGCCCGGCCGCACCGACGCAACTCGCATCGCCCATATAGGGAATCAACCAGGTCCGCTCCTCAGACCCTTCACGCGAGCGCCGTTTCAACTGGTCGATCCTTAACTTTTGGGGCTTGCTTTGCTCGACGACTCGCTCGTGGGCCTCCGTTCTCGTCACAAACGGGGCGTTGTTCGTTTGAGCGTCCGTCAGGAGAACAAGCAACGGCTTGCCCGCCGCCTGTTGAATCTTCTCTTCTTGATATATTTTTAAACTGTCCGGCCCGCATGCGAAATTCATCATCCGGATCGCGAACAGGTTCGGGTGCTCCGCCACAAAAAAATTCGCCTTGAGGATCTTCACGCTCTGCACCCAAAACTCGTTCTCTACCACGCCTTTGAGGGATACATTTTCGAATTGACGCTCAAGAAATTGCTGGGGAATATAATCCAGCCCCCTGATCTGTGAGAACATGTTCCCGGAGTTGGAGCTGGCCTCGGGGTCGAGCAGCACGTAATCCCTCCCGACGCCGACGTAAGCCTTGTCGTTGCCGGCTTCGATTTTCTTGAGGAACTTTTCGCCTTCTTCATAAAGCTCCTCTTTAAACTCGCGCTCCGTGTTGTCCGCGAATTCGATGGCCTCCTTGATCTGTCCGGCCGTGAAGACGAGCTGAAGTCTTTTGAATTCCTCTTTCAACTGGCGGATGAGAAGCCCTTTATCACCGAAGTGGAGAATCGGATTGATCTGTTTGCTCTTATCCAGCGATAAAACGTCGTTCAGGATATACCCTTCCGATTCGGTATAAATACAATACTTTAGATCAGGCGGACTGCCGGTCCTTAGCTCGATAAAGCTCGGATTGAACAGGTAGTCGATGTTCGGATCGCTGTTCAACACCGCGGCGTGCCCCGTCGCGAGCTTGCGGGCGATGCAAAATTCCGTCCGCGAATTGTCCACTCCGATTGCCGCGATCTCCTTCGTGGTCCGCGGTGAAACAACCGGGTAAAAGCCGAGCTTGTTGAGTAAAGCGGCACTCCAAATGCCCTTCTCTCCGAGAGTTGCCGTACTCCTTTTAATCCCGACCGTTTTCAGTGATTCGGCTTCTTTTCGCGCGGCCGGAAGGTCTTTTTGCAGGCATCCCAGCTTCTTGAAATGCTTGTCGTATATTTTATGGTACCGGTCCACATAGTTCGGCTTCGGCCTCTTCGAGGTTTCGGAATTACCCCGCGGGCAGAAGCCGCCGGTAATGATCTCATCATCCTCGATGGAAAAGACTTCAAGCTGGCAATCTCGCATACCGCAGGACTTCTCGCCGAAAAGCTCCTTGCACGAAATCTTTCGCTTCTCGAAGGGCATATCCACCAAGCCCCAGCCCCTAAACGCGGACTGGCACTTTTTGCCCTCCTCTTCGAGCCGTTTAATATTTTCAATAATATCGAGGGCCTGCCCCCACGCTCCGAACATTTCCCTGTGGGGAAAGGCCTCTATTTCGTTCTCCGATACCTGCGCCAGAGCGGCCAGGAATGCCTTACCCAAAGGCGGTCCGCCCTGGGCGGAGCATTTCTGGCCTGAGTGGCCGGAACCGCCGACGAACTTATAATAGTAACTGGCCGCGGTGCCTCTTACGACCGCGGCGGCAATTTCATCCTTATTGAAGCCCTCTGCGATGAGCCGGTTCTCGTCCATTTCCATAAAGACGCCGCACGTTGAATCGATGATGGGAACTCTGTCCGCCCTCAGCGCCGCTTCCTGCAGAGTATCTTCAACGTTGAGATTGATCACGTCCGCCATATTCTCCAACGTCTGCCCGGATCCGGCCTGACAGCTATAGTTCATCTTCGCTTCCTTGACCGTCCCGTCGGTCGCAAAGCTGGTGAACTTCATGTCCTGGCCCCCCACTTCGAAGATCGTATCGACCTCGTTGTCGTAGTGTTTGACACCCAGCGCATGGCATGTGATCTCGTCGGTGACCCGGTCGGCAAGCTCGGTGCCCTCCTTTGCGAACTGCTCGGCCTTTTTCTTACTCACCAGTATCTTTTCGTACAATTTCCGCGCCGAGCCGGTGGCGCCGACACCCCTGACAACGACTTTTTGCTTGTGCCGGCCCAAATATTTTAGAACCCGTTTCAGGGATTCCTCAGGATTACCATGTGTCTTGATATAAAGCTTGTCGAGTAAACGACCTGTCTTCAAATCGACCAAAGCCCCTTTGGTCGTTGTGCTGCCCCCGTCTATCCCGAGGACGACTTCCGTTCCCGGCTTGATCCGCGCGGCGAGCCTTTTGCTCTGCTCATTGACATTTCCAAGCGAAATCGACAGCGAGGGCGCATATTTCCTTTTCTCCCGGCTATAGGCGGCCACTTGATCGAGCTGCTCAACCTCGAAAACGAAATTGTTGCCCTCCTCAATGGCCTTGATGGCCGCACCGATGGCCGCGATATTTTCACAATGCTTCGCTCGCTCGATCTTCAGACCCAGAAATTCCTCCATATTCTCTCTGATGAGATCGTTGGCAAAAACGCCGCCGCTTACGACCGCCTCGCCGTCACGCCCGCCTCTGTCTATGGTGCGGGCGCCGAGCACATCGATTTTGTAGTTTCTCGCCACCGTCCTGAACAAGCCGGACAGGTTATCGGGCCTTGTGGCGCCTTCATTTTGTTTATGAATCAGATCCGATTGAATGACGACACCGCACCGCGCCAGGAATTCACTCGGCTCGTTCGCCGTCGACGCTTCCTCCTCCGCGCGCCGGTACATCTCCTCAAGCCGGCCCTGCAACCTGGCTCGATTTTGGATTCGGACCTCTTCTTTTTCTTCCGCGTTCGACGTCGAAGCCGGATCGGCTAACTTCGGATTCCGAACCTCGCCCTCGAAGAGTCTCCGGCACTGCTTTTCAATAAGGGTCCCGGAGCCCCCGCCGCATTTCGTGCCCGTCCTCCATTCCTGGATGATCTTCTTGTCGCCGATCTGCTTGAGCTCGAAGAAATACGCATCCTTCGCCCCGATGTGGAACACGTATCGAGCGTTCGGATTGGCCCCTTCCACTCCTTTTGGAATGGCGACGCTGTCAAACACATAGGAGACGCCTTCCATGACTTTCGGGAAAGCTTCGGCGCCGCTGCCCGTGAACGCGGTACTTCGTATTTTATCGGGCCCGAAGGTCGCCAGAATGTCCTTCCATGCCTCTTTAATCCCATCGACGGGATTCGCGAAATGCATGATGGACTTGGGCGAATAAACGATCTCTTTGTCCTCGGACAAAACCGTGTAATGGACAAAACTGCTGCCCACGTCAAAGCCTACAATGAGAGTTTTACCTAACTTATCCACATTGACCCTTCCTAAATCCTCAATCTTCAATAATCCAACAAGAAAGCTCGTAAAAAAAGTCACATCTCGTGAAAAAAAGGCATTATAACCGGAACTCCCCCCGATTTGCAAGCCTCTTCAATCCCTGATACGGGCAAACACATCCCCGCCGTATCTCAGAAAATGCCGTTTATAAACTGTTAACAAACCTGTGAGAGTTGCTCAGGACCCCACACCCGGATTATTACTTTCTCGCGATGAACAAGAAATGGCCGGCTATCCCATAGCGAATAATTCAAATAACCTAACAGGTTTTCCACAGACTTTTTTTTGAAACAGCCCCTTCGAAATACCTCCTGAAAAACATGTTACAGAGAATAACCGGCTGAAAACCAACAAATTCACGCGCCATATGAAGTATAATACGGATTTTCTTAAGTAATAAAATGTATTATACACTTCCCAAAGTGGGTATCATGTCATAAAACACATTGTCCTTGTCGATTAATTTTAGTATGCTTACGTCCAATGGGTTTTCGATGTTCAAAGTCCGGCTGCCAGCCTATGCACACCATGTTAGCTCGTTACTTGCGCGAGTTTCTTATTCCGCGCGCTCATAGTGTCATTCTTTTTGGCGCTTTCTTTTGTACGCTTACCGTCAAACTCTATCACTCGGCGCGTTACGGTTTGACCGGCGAGTATTTTGGCTGGATCCTTTCCGATGTCTCTTTCTTTCTGGCCATCGAAGCCGTATTGTCACTGGTTTGTTTTCGCTGGCCGAAAAAGTGGTTTATGCGCGCCGCCATGATTATCGCCGCGATCGTCTGTACGTGGTCCGTGATGAACGCGGGCTGGTTGATCCGAACGGGCACACAAATATTACCGAGGGTCCTTCTTCCCTTGTTTCGCGATCCGGTAAGCGCTGTTTACATGATCGGCGTGAACCTCGCCAAGATGCCGGTCATTGCCGCCATTCTTCTGGTCCCGAGCGGCGTTGCCCTGACGTTTTTCTTTTTGGCGTTAGCGCGTCCGTCCATGCCGACGTACGACAAGCGGCGCTTTTTGCTTCGGGTGTTGGCGTGTTTTGCGATCATTCTTGTTTCGATAGCGGCCCGCCCTGCTTTGGCCCGACGGGGGTCTCCTCAGATTGCCGCGGTCGGATTGCACGATAATTCCCAACTCCGGGCTTTGATGAGTCTGGTTTTGCCGGATTATCGATCCGTCGTCGATCCGCAGCGCCGGGTCCCTTCGCACGACCAGGTGGTCATGGCGGTGAAAACGCCGCGCACCAAACAAAACGTGGTTATGGTTATTCTTGAGGGCGTTCAGTATCGATACACGTCGCTTGGGGACGAGGAGTGTCGGTTAACACCTTATTTGAAAAAACTGGCCGATCAAGGCGTGGAGTTTACAAATGCGCGTTCTTCTCTGACACATACAACGAAAGCTATTTTTGCCTTATTGACGGGACGTTTCGCGTCCGCGTCTCAGGATATTGCAGAGACCGTTCCCGCAAAACAACCCTATGCCAGCTTAGCGACGGAACTGAGCGACGGGTTGGATTACCGAACCGCTTTTTTTCAGTCGGCGGCTGGGAGTTTCGAGTCCAGGCCGGGCTTGGTGCACAATCTTGGGTTTGATAAATTTTGGGCGCGCGACGACTTGGACGATCCCAACGATTATCTTGGTTATCTTGGCTGCGATGAATTTTCAATGCTCCAACCCATCAAAGAGTGGATACAATCCGATGAACGGCCGTTCTTTCTTGTTATTCTCTGCTCGGTGACGCACGATCCGTACGAAGTGCCCGAGTGGTTTGGCGAGGCGCCCGTAGAACTCCCGGATCGCTACAGGCAGGCCATTTTTTATACGGACAAGTTTCTGGCTGCTTTGGACGTGGAAATGACCCGGATGAGAATCGCCGAAGAGACGATCTTCTGTGTGGTCGGCGACCATGGGGAGGCGTTTGGGGAGCACGGTTTGCTTGGGCACGAGCGCATCGCTTTCGACGAGGTTTTGCGAATCCCGTTTTGCATAAGGGCGCCGTTTCTTGTGGAGGCCTTAACGAAAGAATCCCGGCCGGTCAGCTCCATTGATCTGGCGCCGACGTTGTTGGGCTTATTAGGTTTTGAGACGGGGTCCGCCGGTTTTGACGGTGTCGATGTTTTAGCGACGGGCTCCCGGAACAGGAGGATTTACTTTAGCGGGTGGATGCAGGAAGGACCCGCTGGTTTTGTAGAAGGCACGCGTAAGTTCATATATAATCCAGTGAGTAAAACGCTCAGCGTCTATGATCTTGGCGAGGATCCGCTTGAGAGGATTGGTATTGAGTTGCCGGCGGAACAGAACACGAAGGCCGCGGAACAGATCGCTGCATGGCGCGAGGGGACGATTATGCGTATCGATCAGGAGAAAACGGGTAGAAAGATGTTGTATGGCCGCTGGCTTTGCCGTTGGACGAATCGCGTCTCCTCCTCCAAGTACGTAAAAGAGACACGCGATTAGTCCGCTCTCGTGTCACTGTTGTTCTCTTGGGGGCGTTGCTTTTTATAAACACACGAGTCATTTACCTATCGGCGTGAAAACAAAATAGATTATATGGGCGAATTGGGATATTTGTAGCCTTGAGGTGTTTATAAAAATAAACACGCTGTTAAAAAGTGACATAAGAGCATCCGACCGATCGTTGAGAAAGAGATACTCATAAGTTATTGCAAATATGAGATTTAGATTGCGGTGAGTGTTCTATTCTCCATTGGCGTCGCTTTTTTGGTATATTTCTTGCGGTTTATTACATTCTGTCCATTTGAGGCAACGATATTGGGCGGACGGCCTAAACATGTTACCGGAGGAGGACATGTCCGCCCGATTTTGAGTCTCGCAGAGCCGGAGACCCCGGCTCTGAGTTAATAAATTTCGTGCAATGGAGTCGTTCCGGAGGAGGGGCGACTCCATTTTTTTTGCGCCAATAGCCGACAAGGCCCCAAAATATTGTTCTTCCGAGTGATGAATAGGTCCATGTGCGATCCCAAGAACCGAGAAAAATCGCTCGGGGCCCCAGAGGTCCAAATTACCCCCCTGGTTGCCCTAATTTGGCCCGCTGCCCAAACGATTTTTCTCTCGGGCCAACCCCAGAGTTCCGACCTGCTCGAGGCACCTATTCATTAACCGGAAGAACCTAAAAGATTAAACGTCCCCTTTTTCACATTATCAGTATTACAAACTGCTACGGATGCATATAATAGGCTGCGGTATGGAACGGGCAGTTTACAGAATCATCGATGCGAACTTTAACCGGGCGCGCGAGGCGGCCCGGACGGTTGAAGAATTTTGCAGATTCGCGTTGAATTCAGAGGGCCTGACCGGACGGGCCAAGCAGATCCGGCATGAACTCTCCGGTTGCATGGCTTCGCTCGACGTCGCCAAATTGATGTCGAGCAGGGACACGCTCGGCGATGTCGGCGTCGGGCAAAAGGTGGAGCACCAGCTTACCAGAGAAGATTTGTGTGGCTTTTGCGCTGCCGCCTGCAAACGTCTAAGCGAGGCATTGCGGGTGCTTTCAGAGGCCCTTCGAATTGAGAACGAACGGGTCGCGGAGAAGATAGAAGAGCTCAGATATGCGGCCTATACACTCGAGAAGGATGTTGTTCTCCAAAGCGATACGGTGGAAAAGTTTCGCCGTGTCCAGTTGTACATCGTTATCACCAGCGATCTACCGACGGAAGTTCTTTTTTTGACGAAAAAGTGTGCTGCCGGCGGGGCCGATTGTATCCAGCTTCGGACCAAGACGATGGCAGACGACACGCTGTTTGCTCTTGCCGTGGAATTCGTCAAAATATGTAGAGACGCCGGGATTGTGAGTATCATCAACGACCGGACGGATATGGCCGTGGCCGCGGGCGCCGATGGGGTACACCTGGGCCAAACGGATCTGCCCGTTGCACAGGCCCGGAACCTGGAGTTGGCTCCTTTAATCGTCGGCAAGAGCACGCACTCGCCGGAACAACTGCGGTCTGCGTGTGATGAGCGGCCCACATACGTAGGCTTAGGTCCTGTTTTTGCTACGGCCACTAAGCCGAGCGCCCCGGCGGTCGGGCTGAGCTATGTGAAGCAGGCGGTGCAAATGCTCGAGCACCACGGGATAAGCCATGTCGCTATAGGGGGCATAACGCCTGATAATGTGGGCCAGGTGCTGGAGGCTGGGGCGACGAGTATTGCCGTTTGCTCAGCCGTTACCGGTGCCGACGATCCGGCCGACGCGTGTCGAGAATTGAAACGAAGAATAACTGAATTCCAGGGAACGTAATATGAAATGGTCTTTGCGGTTGCTTCAGGTAGGATTGGCTGCTTATCTTAGTGTCGTGCCGGCGATGGCTGGGGGGATGTCGAATGTTGAGATTTCCGCGAAGGATATCTCGGAATCCAGCGGTTTTACCGGTGGTATTTGTGTGATTATCGGCGACCAGCCCGACGGCTTGGCGACGGCGATGTCAAAGCAGGGTAAGTATGGTGTACAGGCTTTGCTGCCGGATAAGGGTGCGTTGAAGAACGTCCGCCAGGCGTTGAGATCCAACGGGGTTTCCGGCTTCGTATCGGCGGATCGTGCAGAGTATAGCTACCTTCCATACGCCGAGAATTTAGTCAACATCGTTGTGGTTGAGGACTACGAGCGTGCTGTGGAAAAGGGCCTTTCGATTGATGAGGTCTTCCGCGTCCTGACGCCGTATGGCTCGGTTTATATTGATGCTTCAGGTCATTCTTCGGAGCGGTTGGGGAGTCTTTTAGATGAGCTTCTGGAATCGGGATTTATACGGGAGCGGACTAATGCTGGCGGATGGCTCAGAGCGGTCAAACCCTGGCCGAGAGAAATCGACGAATGGACGCATTATCTGCATGGTGCCGACGGTAATCCGGTGGCGAGGGACCGTGTCGTGGCGCCGCCGAAGCACTTTCAATGGGTGTCTGATCCGCTGTGGATGCGATCCCATGAAAGCGATTCGAGCGTTCGGACGCTCGTGACCTCGCACGGCCGCCTGTTCTACATAGGCGATGAGGCCCCGATCAGCCTTGTGGGCGATCATGATTTGCCCGACAAGTGGTTTCTGACGGCGCGCGATGCCTTTAACGGCGTTGAGCTTTGGAAGGTGCCGATCGAGGATTGGGGTTGGAGGGCTTGGAAGCCGTCCTGGTTCACACCCCGCCCGGGGGGGATTCCGTTGAATATCGAGAAGCGGCTCGTTGCGATAGATGATAAAGTTTACGCGACGCTCGGTTATCGAGCGCCGGTCAGCCAATTGGATGCGAAAACCGGCCGGTTACTGAAGACCTATGACGGTACGGATCGTACGGCGGAGATTCTGTACCATGACGGCTTGTTGATCCTGTCCGTGCTTGAGGATGAAAGAGCAAGAATCAAAGTGGTCGAGGCCGAAAGCGGTCAGATGCGATGGTCGTCGGAACAGTCCTATCGCGGGACGACGACGGATTACTACCGGTTCCGGGCCATGCACGGCAGTGTGACCCCGGCCAAGGTCGATCCTACTTTGAATATCGGAACGGATGGAAAGGTGATTGCCTTGCTTGACGGCGAAGACGTCGTCGGTATTAACTTCGAAGATGGAAAAGAGCGGTGGCGCGGCAAATTCCCCCTTGTCAAAGAGGACTACAAGGCCGGCGGTATTCGTGCCCTCCAAACCGTATGGACGGGTACCTTAATCGTTAGCGACGATGTCGTCGTACACGCCAGCCCCAACCAGCTCGCAGGTTTTTCGGCCCGAACGGGTGCTCTGTTCTGGTCGCAGCCGAAGAAATATCTCGGCCATCTCTGGTACGAATGGAAGGATGTGTTCGTCATCGACGGGCTCGTCTGGACGTGGAGCGGGCAAACCGTGCGCGAGCCGCTCCTGGTCAACGGCAAGCCGTCGAAAGGCAAAAGTCTATGGCCGGTTAGCGTTAACGGTTACGATTTACACACCGGTAAACATATCCAAAAGGTTCCGCTGGGCAATATTTTCAAGACGCATCACCATCATCGGTGTTACCGAAACAAGGCGACTGTGCGTTATATCCTGGCGAGCCGGCGCGGTACGGAGTACGTGGATCTCGAAAAAGGCCACCATACGGTCCAAAACTGGGTTCGCGGGACGTGTCACGTGGGGATGATGCCGGCGAACGGCCTTCAGTATGCCCCTCCGCATCCGTGCGTTTGCTATATCGAAGAAAAGCTTAACGGCATGTTGGCGCTGGCACCTCAGATTCCAGCTTGCTATCGTCCGGCCGAGCGTGAAAGGGCCGAGCGGGTTGAACGAGGTCCCGCCTACGGTCAAGTGCGGGGCCCCGATGCGGGTAACGCCGACTGGCCCGCCTACCGGCACGACTCGCTTCGGAGCGGGGCGGTCAAGACGCCCATGCCCGGTTCACCTCAACTCCTTTGGAAGAAAAAGGTTGGGAGAAAAATAACGCAACCTACGGTGGTGGATGGGCGACTGTTCCTCCCGTTGGTTGACGAGCACTGCGTGGCGGCGCTGAAGGTCGCGGACGGTGAGAAGATTTGGGAGTTTACGGCCGGCGGCAGGATTGATTCGCCGCCGACCTATTATCAGGGGATGGTGATATTCGGGTCGGCCGATGGACGTGTCTATTGTGTGCGTGCCGTCGATGGCGAACTGGTCTGGCGATTCGGCGCCGCGCCCCGGGACAGGCAAATCGGGGCCTTTGGCCAGCTCGAATCGGCCTGGCCCGTTCACGGCAGCGTCCTGGTCCGGGACGGCATCGCTTATTTTGCCTCGGGGCGGTCTTCTCACCTTGACGGCGGCCTGACGCTGTACGGTGTCGATGTCCACAGCGGCCGGACCCGGCACCAGACGACGCTGGAGGGGCCGCACTACGACGTCGAGAACATTGCGCAGAATTATCAACTGCCCATGGGGGCGCTGCCGGACGTCCTCCAGAGCGACGGGCGGCTTATCACTATGCGCCATCTCACGTTCAACGCGGCACTTAAGGAGCATAAGCTTGCCCCGAAGAAAGCCCCTCTGCGGATATCCGCCCAAAGCGGTTTGCTCGACGGCTCGTATTTCAAGCGCACACCGTGGTCCTATGGCCGGAGCGGCTACGCCCGGCTGCTCGTACACGATGAGGAGACGACCTACTGCGTTCGGATGTTTGATTCGCTGCGAGGTCTGGATCCGAACGTTTATTTTACGCCCGGTAAGAAAGGGTATTTATTATTTGCCTGTGACAAAGCGAACGGCCGGCAGACCTGGGCCGGCCGCATCCACGTGCGGATCAACGCGATGGTAGTCACTGAGAATCTTCTCTTCGTCGCCGGGCCGCCCGATGTGGTCGATCCGAACGATCCCCTTGGCGCTTTTGAGGGGCGAAAAGGGGGGATTCTCGCTGCGGTTGACCGGTCCGACGGAAAGAAGGTATGGGAATACACGCTCGATGCGCCGCCCGTCTATGACGGGCTGGCGGCGGCATCGGGCCGTCTTTATGTGGCGATGCGAAACGGCTGTGTGGTCTGCTTCGGTCCATAAGTTGGCCGTATGGCCCTGCGCCCATTCGGATGATGGACCGATGGAACGACGAGGGAGGCGGTCGGAATCGCGTAAAACGCAGATAATGGGTAATTTTCACTATATTTTAGTGGACTTGCGCACCTGGAGTGCGTAAAATGCTCTTTCGGCGTTTTGTTTGACGGCGTTGCCCTGGAGATTGTTGGTTGATGGAAGTCACGTGAGCGGCTATTATGGAGATTGAAAGTATGAAACGGAGATGCGTCGTTTCAGGGCTTCTTATCGTGTTTTGCCTTTTATCCCTGCAGTCGGGTTGCGGGGAAGGAGACGGGATCACGACCACGCCCGGCGCCAAACCGACGGGACCTTCGCCCAAAATAACTTTTGAAAAGCTGGACTATGATTTCGGTGAAGCGGGTGTGAACACAACAAGGACGAACGAGATTACATTCCAGAACACGGGCGAGGCCGTGCTGAAAATCACGAATGTCGAGGGGTGTTGCGGCGTCCAGGTCAAGCTCAGTACGCTGGAGCTTTCGCCCGGTGAGACCGGTAAAATGGAAGTGGAATGGAAGGCAAAATCTTACCCGACGACGATGCTCTGGCGGGTTACCGTCCACAGCAACGACAGAGAGAATCCCCGCCTTACCGTGAACATGAGGGCCACACTTGTACGGCGAATCGCCTGGGAGCCGGAGCGAATAAAGCTCTGCCTCAACGAAGAGAACGCCGGTTGTCCGAACATCAAAATCCGGAGCCTCGATGACCGGCCTTTTTCGATCACCGGGCTCAAGTCAACGGCCGAATGTATCACGGCCGCGTTTGACGCGTCGAAAGAAGCGAAGGAATTCGTTCTTGAACCGAAAGTGGATCCGGAAAAGATCCGGCAGAATTTGAAGGGGAGCCTGAGCCTTGATTTGAGTCATCCCGAAGGCCGTGAAATTTCGATTCTTTTCGATGTGGTGCCCAAGTACACGCTGACGCCGCAGTTGCTGATCGTTTTTGGGGCGGTGCCGGGCAAACCGATAACACGGAAAATCAAGGTGCTCAATAACTTTGGAACGCCCTCTGAAGTGGAATCGGTCCGCTCGAAAGGCGAAACCATCGCGGTAAAGATTCTCGGTCAGAAGGAGATTCCGTCCGGCTACGAGATCGAACTGGAAGTCACGCCGATGGCCCCGGCCGTCGAGGGCAAGACCATATACACGGACACATTCTCCCTTAACCTGAAAGGTGGCGAGGAGTTGTCCATAACCTGCAACGCCCATTATACGGCGAGCAGAGCGAAAACAAGAATGCAATCAGAGGCGACGTAAGGACCCTCAACGGTGATGAGGGTGAAAGGAAAAGGATAAAGCTCAGTGCCACCACGGAAGGTTCGGCGTAGGGATTGATTCGCTTTGGCATGGCAGGCAATGAGGCCGAAACGAGCGAATCGACGGAATGAAAAAAGCAGAACCTCCAGGGGCGTGGGTTTCCGCTCATGGGGATGTTTACCGGGACGCGCTTCCTGGCAAATGACGGTCGGAATCTTTCTATGAAAACCGGTATTTTTTACAGTAGTCCGTTCCCTGAGAACTTGATACAAAGAACTCCTTGGTTTTGGATAGGATGGCGAAAGGAGAAGTGGATTTGCAGAAAACGGCCGCGCAAGGATCTCACGGGGTCCGCAAGATAAGTCCTCATCGGGCGGTTGCAACGTGGATCGTGCCTGTACAACCTAACCTCTTTTGAAAGGAGTTGAAATGGATTGGGAAGCGATTTTGGGTGTTATAACAGCGTTTCTGGCGAAATACTGGCTTCAGGTTGTCGCCGCGATTATTATTTTCGTGGTGGGGCGCTGGTTGGCTAAGTTGATTTCAAACTTGGTGGCCAAAGCTTTAACCCGAGCGCACGTGGAGCCCACCCTAACGAATTTCGTCAAGAATTTGTGCCACATCGCATTATTCACGTTTGTTATCATCGCGGCCTTGAAAAAACTGGGCATCCCGATGACCGAGTTCACCGTTGTTGTCGGAGCGGCGGGTTTGGCGATCGGTTTTGCTTTGCAGGGTTCCCTGGCGAATTTTGCGGCGGGTGTAATGTTGATTATCTTTAAGCCATTCAAAGTGGGAGATTTCGTTGAGCTCGCTGGAAAGAAAGGAACAGTGCAAGAGATTCAGATTTTCAATACGATTTTGAATGCGCCGGATAATGTGCGCATCATTGTTCCCAATGGCCAGGTCACAGCGAGTAATATTATGAACTATACGGTCAACGGAACCCGGCGCGTGGATTTGGTCGTCGGCGTTTCCTATGAGGATGATCTGAAGAAGGCCAGAAAGGTCATCGAGGACGTTCTCGCCGGCGAAGATCGCATTCTTGCCGATCCCCCGGTGACTGTCGCGGTCTCGGAACTGGCGGACAGCAGCGTCAACTTTGTGGTCCGCCCATGGGTAAAAACAGTGGATTACTGGGATGTTTACTTTAATATCACAGAGGGCCTCAAGACGGCCCTCGATAAGAACGGCATTACGATCCCTTATCCACAAAGGGATATTCACATGAAAGGAGGTGTTTCTTAGCGACTGAAAGGATGAGTATTGCTGAGAGTTGTTTGGGTGTTGAATGCGCGCCGTCTCAGGCGCTGCAGATTTGTTGGAGAAGGTTTTTAGGTGAAAGGAAATGATCATGAAAAAGATACTATCGACCGTGGTTCTTGTGGCGGTATCCGCCTTGTTCGGCGGTTGCAGTTGTGAATCGTATTACGCGTGGAAGGAGATCGGACCGGTCCCCGAGGAAATAGCCCGCAAGGCCCACTGGTCAAAAGAATGCAAGGCCTGGGCGGCGCCCCTCCTGAAGAAACCCGGGGCGGCGCCGAAGCAGGCGGAGACCGTCGTTGCTCAGGCTGAGCCTCGCACGATTTCCAGGACGTTCCCTTCCCAGGGCGCCGTCCGGCTCGAAAAGACGACGCCGAAGGACGTCCAATTAGGGGATGTCTTTGATTATTCCATCAAGGTGACGAATTTAACGGGTATGCCGCTCGAGGACGTGGTGGTGGTGGAAAGCGTCCCCAACGGCTTCGATTTCACCGGTGCCACACCGTCGGCCAATAAAGACGGCGCTACGCTCAGGTGGTCGCTGGGGTCTTTGGGGCCGAATGCCAATGAAGAGATCAAAGTCTCCGGCGTGGCGACCAGTCCGGGCAGCCTCACCAGCCGGGCGACCGTCAATTACTCGGTTTCGGCGCGTGCGGACGTGAGGGTCCTTCAAGCGGTGCTCGACCTCTCAAAGACCGCCCCGGCCGAGGTGCTCCTCTGTGAGCCGGTTCCGGTAAAGTACGTGGTGAAAAACACCGGGAACTGTCCGGCCGAGAATGTCACCGTTGTGGAAGAGCTCCCGGATGGGCTGATGACCCAGGACGATAAGAAACGAGTTGCTTTCGATGCGGGGACCCTGGATCCCAATCAATTGAAGGAATTCTCGGCCGTTCTCAAGGCGACCCGGGCCGGCACGTATATCACCCGGGCCGTGGCCGCTTCGCCCGATGGTCTTAGCATCGAGTCCGAAGGGACGACAACCGCGGTTCGTCAGCCGGTCTTGTCCGTAACGAAGGCCGGCCCGGCGAAACAGTATATCGGGCGGTCTGTGACATATGAAATCACCGTGGCCAATTTGGGTGACGGCGCGGCGCAAAATGCGGTTTTGGAGGATGTTCTTCCACCGGGCGTTACGTCCATTAAGGTTTCGGAGGGCGGCGGAATCTCCGAGTCCAAAGCGATCTGGCGATTGGGAACGATACCTCCCAGTCACTATAAGAAAGTCAATATCACCTATTTGACGCAGGAGGCCGGCGAGCTGTCGAGTATGGCGACGGCGACGGCGCATTGCGCCTCAGAGGCGACGGCCAACGCTCAGACGGCGATCGTCGGCGTGCCGGCGATCCTTCTGGAGGTCGTCGATGTGGGCGATCCCGTCGAAGTGGGCGGTCAGGGCACCTATATCATTACGGCGACCAACCAGGGCTCCGCACCCGGGACGAATATTCAGATCGTTTGTGAGATTGAGGACAAGGTGACATGCGTATCCGCGGGCGGCGCGACCTCCGGTACGGCGGAGGGCAATACCATCACGTTTGCGCCGTTGACCAATCTTGCTCCGCGGACCAAAGCGATCTGGCGGGTCGTAACGCGGGCGGAGAAAGCCGGAGATGTGCTTTTCAAAGTTTCTATGACGACCGGGCAGTTTTCACGGGCTGTCGAGGAAACCGAATCGACGAATCTATACGAATAGGAACGTCGAGTATAGTGCGGCGCACTGTCCGGCGCAGTGCGCTGCTTGAGGGACCGGGGCGAATTGCGGTTCCCGTGGCGGATTGCCTGTACAATGCTTTGATGATGCGTTCGGAAAGGGTGGGCTTTTTAAAAAAGACTGGACATTATATATAAAAACAGGTATTTTTTTTAATCACGCGCTGCTTGTGGGGGCGCAGGATGTTCTCGACGGGTATAAAGGGAAAGGAGACTGCAATGCGTTATCGAGTATGGGTTGTCGCGGCGTGCCTGCTGTGGGTCGTTCAGACGGGCTACACGGATGAACTGCATTTGACGAACGGGGATCGCTTGACGGGCAAAGTCATCCGGCTTGTGGACGGGAAGATGCTCTTTGCATCCGACGTCGCGGGCGAGACGACGGTGGATGTGTCGAGCATCGAGACGTTCAATACGGTCGATCCCATCAAGGTGCATCTCAAGGACGGTACCAGTTTTAACCAAAAGGTGCTGAGTGCCGGGGCCGGACGGTTTTCGGTGGAAGGCAGCGAGGATTTGAAGGCCCAGGAATTTGTCGTGGGCGATATCGTCTCGATCAACCCTCCTCCCAAGCCGATCCCGAGGTGGACGGGTGATATTTCCGCCGGCCTGGCGTTGACGCGCGGCAATACGAAGACCGAGACGATCAGCGCCAGCCTCAATTTGATGAAGCGTACGGACAACGATCGTACAACGATCGGTATGGATTACGCCAAAGGCAAACAGGAAGACCGGACGACCGGCGATAAGGAAGTCATTGAAGACTGGTGGCGGGCGAAAGCAAAGTACGATTATTTTATCAGTAAGAAATTTTATACTTATGTGGACGGGCGGTACGAGAAAGACGCCATTGCCGACCTGGAACGACGAGTGATTGTCGGTGGCGGTGCCGGTTATCAGTGGATCGAATCGCCGGAGATGAACTTCTCGACGGAAGCCGGTATTGCTTCTGTCTATGAGAAGTACGATAACATGGGAGATGGCGAAAGTGAGTTGTCCGCCCAGCTCGGCTACCACTTCGATAAGCAGCTTACCAAGACCGTTAGTTTCACGAACGATCTGACCTATTATCCGAGCTTCGAGAAATTCTCCGATTACTTTCTGACGACCACCGCGGGACTTCGCGCCGACTTCACGGAGAAGATGTTTGCAACGTTCAAGGTGATCTTCAATTATGATGACACGCCGGCGATAGGCTCGTCCAGCACCGACGTCAAATACTTCCTGGGTGTCGGATACAGGTTCTAATCGCCAATGATGAAGCTGTTCAGACTCTTCCGTTTTATTCTGTTGGCGTTCGTGCTTGTCGTTGTTGTTGCCATGGTCGCCGTCGGTGTCTTCGCCCATCGTGCATTGAAGGTCGCTGTCGAGTCGGCGGGGACTCGGGCTTTGAATAAGGGCGTCGGTGTGGCCGATGTGGACCTTTCGTTTCTCAAGGGGCGGATTGGTCTGCAGGATCTGACTATTGATAATCCACCTGGCTACCAGCATGACAAGCTGCTCGAATTAAACCGGGTTGATATTCTGCTGAACGCCAGATCTTTGTTGGAAGACGTGGTGAACGTCACCAAGATCACCTTGGACGGCGGAAACGTGGTGATCGAGCAAAGAGGCGTCTCCGGCAATAATTTGCAGGATATTATCGAGAAGCTTCCCGAGGAGGATGCCGAGCCGACCGGCAAGAGACTTCACATCGACACCCTCGAAGTCACGAATGCAGAGGTGAAAGTCAAATTGCTGCCCATTCCCGGCAAGCTGGATACGCTCAGTTTCAAACTGGCTCCTATCAAGTTAACCGATCTGGGGGGTGAGAATGGTTTTGATTCCGCCGCCCTGACTCGCACGGTTTTGCTGGCCATCGCCGGTAAGATTGCCGAACAGGGAGCGGGTGTGCTGCCGGACGACATGGTCGGCCCGCTCGTATCGGAACTCGGTAAGATCGGAGCGCTGCCCGTCGCTTTGCTCAAGATGCTGGGGGCGGGTATGGATTTCGGCACGGGAGCCGGCCAGGGGATTAGTGAAGGCATTCTCAAAAGCGCCGAAGATATCGGTAAGGGAATTACGGAAGGGATGAAGGCTTTGTTGGGGCAAAGGAAGAAGGAAGATTGAATGAGACTGGGATTATCAAAGGAGGCATGTATGGAACGTCGGGACTTTTTGAAGTTGACGGTTGGCGTTGGGGCGTCACTATCGTTGCCGAGCGTTGTTTCGGCAGCCGGGGCCAAACGTAAGAAGCCCAACATCGTTTTGATCGTACTGGATGAGCTTGGCTACTACGAGCTTTCGTGTATGGGGCACCCTCTTCTGGAGACGCCGAACATCGACCGCCTTGCCAAAGAAGGGATGCGGTTCACGCAAATGCTCGCCGGAGCGCCGGTGTGCGCGCCGACGCGCTGCTGCCTGATGACGAGCAAGCACCTGGGCCATGCATCCGTTCGGCGGAATCCCGGGCAGGAGGCCCTTCGCTCCGATGACGTCACGGTTGCGGACGTGCTGCGCAAAGCGGGCTATGCGACCGGCGGCTTTGGCAAGTGGGGCTGCGGCGGACGCGGGACGACGGGCGTCCCGGAAAAGCACGGCTTCGACGTTTTCTTCGGTTATTATGACCAGGTCCATGCACACACTTACTTCCCAGCCTACCTCATTAAGAATAGTCAGGAAGTGCCGTTGAAGGGGAACACCGGCGCCCTCTATGAAGGCGAGACCTTTTCGCACCAGTTGATCTTTGAAGAAACGATGAAATTTATTCGTGACACTAAAGACGAGCCTTTCTTCTGCTATTGTCCCTGGACGCCGCCTCACGGAGTATGGGGTCTCCCGGAGGACGATCCGTCGTGGCAAAGGTATAAAGACAAACAATGGGACGCCGGTTACAGCATCAAAGACGATGAAGCTCAGCGATACGCGGCCATGGTCCATATGATCGACCGGCAGATTGGCTCCATTGTGGAATTGCTTAAAGAGCTGAAGGTCGATGACAATACGATCGTGATCGTCAGCGGGGATAACGGGGGCCATTTGTATTTTAAAAATGAAACGCATCCTCACGGATTCTTCGCTCCGAATGTCGATCCTGCGACCGGAAGGGTTTTCAAAGGCCAAAAGGGTCTGCTCTATGAGGGCGGCCTGCGCATTCCGTTCATTGCTCGTTGGCCGGGCAAAGTCAAGGCGGGCGCGCTGAGCGAGCATCTTGGCTACTTTCCGGACATGATGCCGACACTTGCGGAGCTGGCGGGCGTCACCTGCCCGGCGGATATCGATGGCATCTCTATCGTGCCGACGCTTCTTGGCCAAAGAGCTGCCGGACGCCCACAAAAGAACCACAAATATCTTTACTGGGAATTCAATGGACAAACCGCCGTTCGCTGTGGAAACTGGAAAGCTTACAAACCCAGAAGGGCCGAGTGGGAATTGTATGACTTGAGTAAAGATATCGAAGAGAAAAAGGATGTTGCAAAACAACATCCGGCTAAACTCGAGGAATTGATCGGATACGCCGAAGAGGCTCACGAGCCGCACGTTCCGGGCGACGTGCTGGATATGGCGCTGTGCATGAAGGACCATCAAAAGACGAAGAATCCCAAACCGTGGGAGCAGCGTCGAAGGTAGATCACGTGCGATCAGGAAAGGAGAAAGAATTATGAGGACCGTGTTGCATTGTGTTTTTTGTCTATTGGTTATTCTATCCGTTTGTGTGGTTCTGCATGCATCGGAGAAAACAGAGAAGAAACCGGAAATTCGCCAATATGTCGAAACGGATACCGGCCGCTGGCTCATTCATGATGTGAACCGCCCCGCCCCTCCGGTGGTCTCGCCCGGTATCGTGAGTACAAAGGCCCCGTCGGATGCGATCGTCCTTTTCGATGGAACGGATTTGGTGGAATGGACGGATCCGAACGGAAATCCAACGAAATGGGTCATGGGCGACGGCTATATGGAATGTGTCAAAGGCTCGGGCTACATTCAAAGCAGGCGTAAGTTCGGCTCATGCCAGTTGCATGTCGAGTTTGCCACGCCCGCTGTGGTCAAGGGAAACGGCCAGGGACGAGGCAACAGCGGCGTGTTCCTGATGGCGAACTATGAAGTTCAGGTTCTCGATTCCTACAACAATAAAACGTATCCCGACGGTCAGTGTGCGGCGTTGTACGGGCGGGCCGTTCCGCTGGTGAATGCCTCCCGGCCGCCGGGCCAGTGGCAGTCATACGACATCATTTTCCATCGTCCGGTTTTCAAAGGCAAAAAGGTCGTCAGGAAACCGACGTTCACCGTTCTTCACAATGGCGTCCTGGTCCAGGATCACGTCGAGCTCCAGGGTGGAACCGGCTGGAAGGGACCACACGCGATATCCGACTTCGTGCCGCATGAGGATCGTCTGCCGATTATGTTGCAGGATCATGGCAATCCGGTGAGGTATCGCAATATCTGGATTCGCGAGCTCGACGACTAAAGTCGAGCGCTTAGACGGTTTTATGTGGGGACATGGGGTCGTTGGAGAAAATGAGCCGTCGGTGAGACGTCCTGGTTGCCGTACTCGCTCGTTTTTCCCGCGTATTCCTTCCTGATTCCGTGGATGTGAAAGCTCATGAGCTTTGAGGGGGAAATGTCCGGGAGATCGGTCTTTTAGCGCTCGAATAACAGACCGAGCCTATCAAGGCCGCCCGAGCGAACCTTACCCATTCATTGGTTGTCGGAACCGGATTTCCTTTTCTCTCGTATCTCCCTCTATCCACGTTTTTGGCCAGTAGAGACCTTGGCACCCCAACCTGTGTCGTTAAACTCTCGATGCGGCGTTTCGTTACGGGAATGGCGCGATATCCGGGAGTGGGGGATTTTTTATTAGGGTTCCGCATTGACAGCAGGCCGGATTTGGGGTATAATCCTGATTGTGTGCGCTTGGGATCGCGACGGGGCCGTGAGCCTTGTGCGCATGAGAGTTATTAAAACAAAAGGAGCACAGCGATGGGTAAACGAAAAGGTTTCACATTAATCGAACTTCTGGTCGTTATCGCCATTATTGCCGTTTTACTGGCGATTTTGCTGCCGGCCATCAACCGCGTCAAGGAGCAGGGCAAGCGTGCGGTTTGTTTGCAGCATTTGAGGCAGTTGAGTATAGCGTGGATCATGTACGCCGATGATAATGACGACAGGCTCGTCAACGGCGCCATCGGCTACGGCAACAGCAATCAGTCCTGGGGCGACCACCGGGGTGAGTTGGCCTGGGTCGAAGGGTATAGTAACACGGATACAGAAGTCCAGAGACAAGCGATAAAGGATGGCGCCTTGTGGTCCTACTTGAAGGATGAGGCTATCTACAAGTGCCCAACGGGACGGCGGGGACAGGCGCTGACATACGCCATTATGTTTTCTATGAACGCCGTCAATCATGCCCCGACCCAGGGCGTGCGCGGCGCGCATATCAAGAGAAGGGCGGAAATTTCCAACCCGGCCCCGGCCTACCGGCTTGTCTTCATCGACGAGGGCTACATGACACCGGATGCCTTTGCCGTTCATTACGATCAGGAGATATGGTGGGATGATCCTCCCGTCCGCCACGGGGATGGTGCAACCGTTTCCTTTGCAGACGGGCACACCGAGCACTGGAAGTGGAAAGGCACCGACACGATAAAGACCGCCAGGGATGCGGAGAACGACTATCCCGGCGGTTGGTCACCCGAGTCACATGCGGGTTACCAGGACCTCTACCGCGTTCAAAAGGGCACGTGGGGGAAATTGGGTTATACGCCAAGTTATCCGTAGTCCCTCTCGTCAAGCAGGAGGCAAAATTGAATATTGCTCTTTAAGCTGGAAATACGAATAGTTAAATCCAAAATCCTCCGACAATCCAAGTAGAGGAGCATAACGATGGATAGACGAAAAGGCTTCACATTGATTGAACTTCTGGTCGTCATCGCCATCATTGCCGTATTACTGGCGATTTTGCTGCCCGCCATTAACCGGGTCAAAGAGCAGGGCAAGCGTGCGGTTTGCCTGAGTCATCTGAGGCAGTTGGGGCTTGCGTGGAATATGTACTGCGATGAAAACGACGACAAGATCGTGAACGGCGCCGCGGGATTCAGCGATACGACCACGGGCTGGGGCAAACACGCCGGTGAACTCGCTTGGATCGACGTCCGTAATTTTCAAAGTACCTCCTGGGAGGATCAACTCCTTCAGATCCAGGCCGGGGCTTTATGGCCTTATCTGAAAGATGTCGATATGTACAGGTGCCCGACGGGGCGGCGCGGAGAAGCCGTAACGTACTCGATTATGTTTTCTATGAACGCCGTTAACCACACGTGGGTTCAGGGCGTGCGCGGCGCGCATGTCAAGAGGAGAAGCGAGATCCTCCCGAACGTTGCCCTCAGACTCGTTTTCATCGACGAGGGCTGGATGACTTCGGACGCCTATGCCGTTTATTACGACCGGGAGACATGGTTTGATAGTCCTCCCGTCCGGCACGGGGATGGGACGACCCTCAACTTTGCAGACGGACACGCTGAACATTGGAAGTGGAAGGGCACCGATACGATCAAGCATGCCAGAAGTGAGGAAAATACAGGTCCCCAGGTCGGCCGGACACCGCAATCACACGCCGGTTACAAAGACCTTTACAGGATGCAAAAGGGCTGTTGGGGTAAATTGGGCTATAGCCCAAGTTATCCATAGGCGATCCTTTACTCATAGTATCTCGTGAGGCGAGATGCGACATGGAAGGTACGAGATACTACGGATGCACCAAGTTCCATTAACACGTATCCAGAAGCTCATTGGCCGAAGGATGATGCAATCCAAGCGGACCAAGCCCTGCTTCTATATCGAATCGAAGGCGGACGTCACGCAGTTAATGGCCATCCGTCCCAAACTTCGAAAATCGCTCGGCGTTCGGATCACCACAAACACTTTCTACATCCATATCCTGGCCCGGGCGGCCCGACGGTTTCCCTTCGTCGTGGGGCGCATTGACGGCGAGTGCGTCAGATTGGCTGATGAGATTAACGTCGGTTTTGCCGTGAACGCGCCCCAGGGTCTTGTCGTGCCGGTGGTCAAGCAGGCCGACCGGAAAACGTTGCCGGAGGTGGCCCGTGAGGAAAAGCGGCTGACCGACAAGGCGCGTGACAATAAGCTAACGCTCGAAGAGATCGAGGGTGAGACCATCGCGCTGAGCAATCTCGGCGCTTACGGCACGGATTCGTTCATCGGGATCGTCCCGCCGCCGACCGCCACCATTATTTCTATCGGCAACGTGAGCCACACCATCGTCCCCTGGGACGGGCATAGGACGGAACGAAAAATAGTCAGTCTATGTCTGGCGGCCGATCGTAGAGTCATCCACGAAATCTACGCGGCCCGATTCCTGGGTCTGATCAAAGAGCAGTTGCAGAACCCGGAACAATTGGTTTTGACGTCCTCAGTAGTCCTTAAATGAACTCATCCAGTCGGGCCAGTCTTCCGCCCGAACGCCGCCGGCTTTGGTCCACGCGCCGGCCTTGTTGAAGCCGCGATGCCAGTTGAGCGTGAACAATCCTTTCAGCCCTACGCTTCGTACGCTGTAGTCCAGGAAGACGGCGCTGACGGCCCCCTGGTGACGGTTGAGCGAGAAACGGTTCATGGCATCGGCGTCGCTGCGTTGCTGCCAGCCGTCGTATTCCGGAGGCGTGTCGTCATCATCCGGCCATCCGCACCAGAAATAGCAATCCAGGAACATGGGTATCGTCGAGGCCCCTTTGACGTTGGGCGTTCTCCAGAATCTCTCGGCCGGTTTTCCATAGAGCGTCGGATCCTTCGGCACATAGATGTAGCCGTTGACTCCATAGCTGCCATAGAAACCCATTGTGCGACCCGATCCGGAATCCCAGGACGGAATCTTTCCCCAGGCCAACTCCTTACTACCCCACCAGTCGATCCCCGTGGTCATCTCCGGGTTCGCGAGTTTCTTGGCGACGGGACACAATCGAATATCTTCAGCACTGATATAATAGTCCACCATGGCGTCCATCCAACGGCCGCTGTTGCCCGAGCGCGTGTTGAAGTTGCCGTTGTTGCTGTCCGTGTACATTGCAAAGATGGTGCCCCATTGTTTGAGGTTGGACTGGCAGATCACTCCTTTCGCCTGCTTCTTCACTCTCTGCAGCGCCGGCATCAAGATCGCCATCAACAGCGCGATAATGGCGATGACGACCAGGAGTTCGATTAAGGTAAAGCCTTTTCGCAAGCGCATAGATAATACTCTCCTTTCTCCCCGCTTCCGAAGCGGGATTTTGCGAAACCACTCTATTTTCCCGATCAAACTGCCGCTCAACCGGGATAACGCTCTACTATCAGGACTCTCACGCCTCAGTCGTTTGTGACTTCGAGGCGCACGTTATTCAGAACGATCCACGTACTGCCGGTGCTTGCGTTGGAGAACTCAATGCCGGTTCAACCGAATATCATCGAAGTACATGGTGCCCGATCCACCGGCTTTTGTCGTGTCGCCCGGAGTGCCGAGACCGATAGCGATGCTGTCGATATCGGTCAGATTCACTCCCTGGTCTGCGAACGTCTGCAAGGGGATAGCCCATGCCGTCCAGGCGTCGATCTGTACCGCGTTCGGATTGTCATGATAAACCACCGCCGGCGCGCCGGTGCTGTTCGATACGGCTACGTACATCGGCTCGGCGTGGTTACTCTGGATACCCACGTCTTGGTCGGTCCACTGCGGATCGACCGTCGTGTCGGGAAAGCTAACATTGGAAAATGTGGCCTGACATGTCAGTTCGGCGTTGTGGCTGGTCACGGCCAGACCGACGTAGATGGGCATGGTCGCGCTGACCTGTGTCAGACTGAACCGGTCCCACGAGGAGCCGTCCGCTGAGTAATACGCCCGGATCAGGCCGCCCGATGTCCGTTCCAGCCTCACCCACTGAGGTGCGGTGACGCCTTCGGCGAAGTCCCGCTCGGTGACGGCGCCGGCGTCGTTACGGTACTGGAAGCGCACGCCGTTCTCAGGGGTAATGAAGACGCCGACATAGGCCGAGTCGGCATCAAGGGTATCGCGAATCATGACACCCGCCTTGGCGAAGGGATCGGTATTGTCCAGACTCACGACCTCGGCGATGATCTTTGCGGCCCCGCTGACTTCTTTAAAGGCGAAGTGGAACTCATCGGCCGTGCCCCAGATATCGACGCCGGAACCTGTCATCGTGTAGGTGCCGGCCGGGGCTTCGGTGAAGCTGCCCACGTACGCCTGGTTGCCCCTGAACCAGAGGGATAAGTTAAAAGCGTCGTCCGCGGTCCAGTCGCGCAGCAAGGCCAGGCTCCGCTTTGCTTCCGAGTATTTCATATCGTTATCGTAGAGCAAAGGCATGGACTGGGCGCCGCCGTGGATAATGCCCTGCTCGGCATACGGCGGCAGGACATATCCCGCCTGAGCGCCGTTCTCGTCAACGCCGAATCCGTCGATCCAGCTCTGCCAGATGGCTTCACCGTCCGCGTCGTTGTCGGTGTAGCTTTCAAAGTCGTCCACCACGACAAAGTCGGCCGTCGTGAAGCTCCAGACGTCTCCTTTTGTCACGCCGGAGTCGGGCGGCGCATTGACTTCATCGATTCGCCAGTAGTAGGTTGTATTGAATTCGAGAAGGCCGGTCGGATCGTACGTCGTCTCTGCGTGATTTTGCATAACCAGGGCTTTCTGCCAGTTGGTTACGCTGGCTTCGCTCACGTCGTCGAAACTGGTGCCGAAGTACACATTATGCGTGTCGGCCCTGTCGCCCGGCATCCAACTGAGGGTTGTCTCTCGTGGGACGTCTTTTTCCAGATCGGCGGGCGCCGGCAGGGCCGCTTTGAAATTGAGAATTTCGTCACCTTCCATAACAGTCAGGATCTCGTCGGCCGATAAGGCCCCGCCGTAGATTTGTACTTCGTCGAGCAGGCCGATGAACGTGCGCCCTCCACCGGCCATCTGGCCGAGATAGACGTTGGTCAGCGGGTAGCTGATATTGGTCCAGTCATAGGCCATTTCATGCAACAATTGACCGTCGAAATACAGTTTCGCATTACCGTCTTCACTCCCCCATGTCCCCGTAATGTGATGCCATTGGCCATCATCGATCAAGATCGGATTGACGGGCGCCACTCCCGGGACGTCCCCTTTATCAGGATCGGAATGAAGGTGAATGTTGTTGGGATCGCCGCGAAGATAGAATCCGAATTCGCCGCCCAACCAAATGTCGGCGACGGGAACTTCAACATGAATATGCATTTCGTTTTCCGGTCCGAAGCCGCCCCCGGTGATGTTGTCGCCGCCCCAAAAGATTGTGTTGATGCCTCCCGTGACCTCCGCCATATTCACCCAGAATGACACCGTTCCCGCATCCGAGCGCAAACCCATTTGATCGGCCGGGAGTGTAATAAAGTCCTCCCCGTTGAACTCGAGCGCCCCGCCCGCCCAGCCGGCGCCGGCGGCCTACTGCGGATCGCCGGACAGGGTGCCGTCGTTGCCTTTGCCGCTTGAATCGGTGGCGACGGTACCGCTGGTTTCGTCGAGTTTGTAGTGGACCAGAAGCTGGGCTGAGGTACGACTGACCACGCTTAGAACGAGACCAAGACACGTCCATAAAACCAATCTCTTAAACACAACACACCTCCTTCAAAGTGAATTGAAAAATGGGGCGCTATTCATGGTTGCTACATAACTACACGAGCGCGCGTATTAACCTCTTCATTTATACCAGATGAAGTGCTCTTTGGTCAAGGGAAATTCCCGGTTGATACCGTACCGCATGGGCTGGTTTTACCGATGCCAGGTCGGAGCGTACATGCTGATGGCTTCCTCGAACAACGGCTTCCGCCTGAAATCCGCCGGATTGTAGGAGGGATTCTGCGCATCCGCATTGACCCACGCCGAGTGGTGCCGTCCGTAGTAGCCGCCGTAGAACTGGTAGTTGGAATCCACCCAGCGACTCAGAATCATTAGCTCGTTCTTGTTGAGCATTTCAGAGTGATCGTCCTTGGCATTCTTCGGGTGAGCCGGATCGGTCAGCATGTCGATCAATACACTCGTATGCGAACCCAGATTCATCGGCGCGAGCGTGGCGCCGTTGTAATTGCCCTGGTCTCCTCTTCGAAAGGTGGTGAATTCCGAGAGGATCGGGCCGGCCAGTTGCTTCCGGGCAAGTTGCTCATAGGATGTAGTGTAATATTCAGTGACATCGTCGGTTAGTTTGAACTCTCCGGCCGGGTGGGTATTACCGTGACATGAGACGCATTTTGAGTTGAAGATCGGCTGGATATCCGTGGGGTAGTGGATCACCTGTTGGGCGCGGCCGTCTCCACCGTTTTCGACGAGATCGCACGGTTGCGGCAGCGGTATGCTCGCGGGCCGGCTCATGGCGAGCGTGCTTCGGGCGCTCCCGGTGTGCGTCGTGCGGTTGGAGCGTCCGTGACAGCCCACACAGGATCGAACTTCGCCGGGATGGTAATTCACATACGTCCGTTCGCGCTGGACCTCCATGAAATTCTCGTCGAGGGCCTGGAAAAAGATATTGCGATTCGCGGGGACCGTAAAGTGGGCCGAGCCGTCTTTTTCGACCGGCACAACGCCCCACTGGACGCGCGGCCACAGGGCCGCCTTCCACGCCGAGCTGCTGGTCGCTTTCGGCCATCTTCGCCCCGTGTCCCAGTATCTGGGAATCGCCTCGTTAATCCGCAGCCATTTGACGTGTCCCCGCTCGACGCCTTCCATCCCCTGATAAATATCCGCCACGATGCACAGCGATTCATTTCTTGCGGCGTATTGTGGATTCCGGGTTGTGTCGATTTGCGGCGGCACCGGGCGGGCTACAAGAGGCGTCGGATGCCAGAGCGAGAGTTTCGCATCCCTATGAACGGGGCGATGGTTGCCCTCGGTGTCGATCAGATACAGCGAATACGCATCGGCGACGTTTTTATAGTGATCCGCGGGATCTTCCTTGTATGATACCAGAAATGTGTCGTTGCCTACGGGATACGGATGAGTGTAAAGAGGCCCGCTCCGGCCTTCCTTATCGTGCACGTATTTACCGTCGGCGGTCAGGAAAAACCAGCCCGGCTCGGTCCGGCGCTCAATGAATACGTTCGGCGTGATATTCGTCACGGCGTACTTGTCGTCCCATTGGACATAGTCCGGCTCGTCCGGGTCCGGGCCGCGTTTGAGGATACCCTGTTGCAGGTCGATCAACATAATCGATCCGACGCACCCGCCCTGCGGGTAGTGACACGTGCCCACGCAGACCAGTCGATGCGTGTTACCGTCGATGGCTTGTGGATACATGTACACTGTCGTGGTGTCATCGCCGACGCCGTAGAGTTCCTGGGGCATGGTGCCGTCCGGATTCATCGACCAAATGGTCTTGCACACGCGGGCGCCTTTATCGATGTACTCCCAGCGGTGGTACATGACGCGCCCGTCGTCGAGTACGACCGGGCAGAATTCACTGACCGGACTTTGCGTCAATTGCCGGACATGGCTCCCGTCGGCGTCCATGCGATGCAGGGTGGGAGCCACCAGATGCGCCGAGCCCCCGCAGAGGACGGTGTGCTCGCAGCGGGTGGAAGAGAACATAATTCCGCCGTCCTGCAGATAACACGGATGGATATCGTCGGTGTGCCATTTCTTGCCCCAACGGGCGACTTTGGCCGCTTCGTCTTTCGGCGGCAGTAGCACCTGGCGCAAGCGGGTGCCGCCGATGTTAACCTCCCAGATGCGAAAACCCGATTCCGGATCCCGGCGAAAATCGAAGATGACTTTGCGTGCATCGAAGGAGAGGCTGATCTTGCCGATGAAACCCGTCCCGCCGGGCATGTCGGCGGCCGTGACGACGGGGCGCTCCTCTTGCGTGCGAAGGTTGTGGATATAGATACCGTTATCGGCGTCGAACCGGTCGGGCGATGTGCCGTTGTTAATGTCGGTGTAATAATGGTCGGACGAGTAAGGTCGGCGCTTGACGAAAACAATCTCGTCGAAGCCCAGTTTGTCCGCAAGCGAGCTTTCGGCAATCACGGTCGTTGCAACACTGAGCGAAACGACACTCAAGAACAGCACGGAACATCTCATAATAAATCGCACCCTCGATAATGGTCGTTATCCTGTTGCGACGGCTTACCGGTTTATTATAACCGATCCCCGGGCGAAACGCGCCGTAGTTTTTCGCAGATCGGCTTATTCGACGATGACGGTTTCGTCCGGTTTGATGCCGAGCCGCTCGAATCTTTTGGCCCTGCTCTTTTCGTCGCCGACGTGAATCTCCCGGGCGAGCTTGCCTACCGTCAGGGCGTGTTCTCTGGGAACGGCGATGACACCGTCACCGTCGGCGACGATCACATCACCCGGATACACAAGGACGCCGCCGCAATTGATGGGAAAGTTGTAGGATTCGGCGATTAACCTTCCGGGCCGGACGCCGCGGGAGCTGTAGCCGTTCCTGCAATAGACGGCGATCTTCTTGACCTTGACGATCTCGTCGGTATCGCGGGCGCCGCCGTTAGTGATGACGCCCACCACGCCTTTTTCCGCCCAGCCGAGACTGTTGTTGGAGCCGATGAAGCCGCATTCGTCGATGCCGCCCGCGTCGATCACGGCCACGTCCCCCGGCTTGGCCGCTTTGAGCCAGGCGTCGGGCGCGCGTCCGTACTGTTGGGATTTGAATTTCTTGAAGCCTTCCGGATCGGGAAATGAATTTTGTCCGACGCGGACGTTCGTGGGCACGTGGCGAACGGTAATCGCAAATCCGACAATTCGATGGGAGAATTTATCCACGTCACGCCATAAGGGCCGGATATCCTTTTTCATCAAACCGATATCCTGGAGGCCGATCAGGTCCATGCCGTCCAGCACGTCCGTCACTCGCAAATTCTCATACAGTTCGAGGATTTCCCTGCGCGCCTTACCGGTGTCGTCGAAGCTTTTGTTTTGCAATATCCGGACGCCCCTGGGTGTTGTCAGTTCGGTCGATTTTGAATCTTGCGCTGGTGCCGGGGCTGCGCTCGATATGGAGATAAGAATCAATAGTGTCATCAAAGGGCTATATCCTGGTTTGTATGCAGTTTCAATCATGACGTTCTCCTTTATAGCTGGTTGAGAAAGAGTTTTTTCGTACCCAAAAGGACGCGTATAGATTACACTAAAACCGTGTCATAGAAACCAAAAAAAGATTGACGGCGTTTTGTTGAGGAGAAAAGAAATGAAACGATGTTTTGGAGCGGTTTTGATTTGTATCATTCTTGCGGTCGTATCGAACGCGGCTATGGCGGCGTTGAGTCCGCATGAGGTTGTGTTATTATGGCCGGACGGTGCGCCGGGGGCCAGGGGCAACGCAGACGGTGACAAACCCTCGTTGACTCTTTACTTGCCGGCGAAGGATAAGGCCAACGGAGCCGCCGTGGTCGTCTGTCCCGGCGGCGGGTACGGTCATTTAGCGATGGACCACGAGGGCCATCAAATTGCCGAGTGGCTCAATTCGCTGGGCGTGGCCGGTTTCATACTCAAATACCGCCACAGCCGGAGCGGGGCCGGCTACGGCCATCCGGCGCCGATACAGGACGCTCAGCGGGCGATCCGGATGGTCCGCGGCCATGCGAAGGAATGGAACGTCGATCCGGGCCGGATCGGGATTATCGGTTTTTCCGCCGGCGGGCATCTGACCTCGAGCGCGGGCACGCATTTTCAGACGCGCTACAGCGAGGCGAAGGACGCAATCGACGAATTGAGCTGCCGGCCCGACTTTATGATCCTCGGCTATCCGGTCATCTCGTTCACCGAATGGTGCACCCACCGCGGCTCCAGAAAGAATCTGTTGGGCCAGAATCCCGATCCGAAGCTCGTGGAAAGCTTCTCCAACGAGAAACAGGTCACGCCGGAAACGCCGCCGACGTTCCTTTTTCTTGCCGATGATGATAAGGGTGTTCCGGCGGAGAACAGCATCTTGTTCTATCTGGCGTTGCGAAAGGCGAAGGTTCCGGCCGAGATGCATATCTACGAAAAGGGAGGTCACGGATTCGGGCCGGGTAAAGGCAAGGGCGCCTGTGCGAGCTGGATGCCTCGCTGTGCCGACTGGATGAAAGGCCGGGGAGTGCTGGACAAGAAATAGAGCAAGATCAGAATTCTGTTTCTTCCGTTTCGTGTTGGTCCGGGTTGCCCGGCGTGGGCGAGAATTCCGTGGGCGCCTGGGAATCAAACGCCGGGATGGACTTGATCTCGAAAGGCGGCGATGTGTGTGTGTCACTGCCTTCGAGAGATTCTATCACCGGCTCCTGTGGGGCTTGTGTATCGGGTTGTGATATTGGCTCCGTCGGCGCCGGGTAAGGATTCTCATTTTCATCGGGCTTGTAAGGGGACACCTCTTCCAGGGGAATATTCTCGTCGTCCATTTCAGTCTGGGTAACCGGTGGTGATGTCTCTGGTAGTATGGGCAGCTCGAACCGGGTATGGACGAATTGGGCCACATTTTTATAATCCTCGGCCCCGTTGCAGTTGGGTTCGTATTCGAAGATCGTCTGCCCGTAGCTCGGCGCCTCGGCAAGCTTGATATTCCTTCGGATATACGTCGGCAGAATGTGCGCTTCCGCCCAGGCGCTGTCGGTCCCGCGCGCGTTGTTGAGGAACTCTTCGATGTCGGCCCGGACTTCATTGGGAAGTGACGCCCGGCTGTCGAACATGCACAGCAGAATCCCTTTGACCTTCAGGTTCGGATTGATTCGCTTATTGACCAGCTCGACGGTTTGAAGCAGTTGCCCGAATCCCTGCAAGGCCAGAAAATGGGGCTGCAGAGGAATCAGGACCTCCTCGGCGGCGGCCAGCGCGTTCAACGTCAACAGGCCGAGTGAAGGGGCACAGTCGATAAAGCAATAGTCGAACGTCTCTGTGCCGGCTTCAATCGCCTCCCGCAAAATCGTTTCCCTTCCGACGACGCTCACCAGCTCGCTTTCGGCCCCGACCAGGTCGATATTGGCCGGAAGCAGCCAGAGGTTGGGGCGGACAAGCAGAATTTCCTCGTCGAAGCGGGCGGACTGAGTCAGGACCTTGTAGGAGCCGGCCTCGATGCTTTGCGGCTCGATGCCGAGATGGATCGTCAGATGGGCCTGGGGATCGAAATCGATGGCGACCACTTTTGAGCCGGCCGCGGCCAGCGCAGCGGCTACATTGGCCACCGTTGTGGTCTTGCCCACGCCCCCTTTTTGGTTGAGTACGGCAATCGTTCTCATCGTGTCGTTTAACGTCGTTATGTTTTCAGTTTTTTCAGCACGGCGTCGAGCACGCCGTTCACAAAGGCCGGCGACTTGTCCGTGCTGTATTTTTTCGCCAGTTCGATGGCCTCATTAATCACGACTTTGGGTGGTATGTCGGGACAGAATTTCAGTTGGTACACCGACAATCGCAAGATACCTTTATCAACCGGTGACAGTCTTTTGAACTGCCATTTAATCGTCGAGGCGGTGATTCGTTCATCACATTGCTTTATATTGTCCCACGTCCCTCTTGTCCAGTCCGAGGCCTGTTTCCGCACGGTCGGGTCCGCCTCGGACTCCGTGAAGAACTGCCCCAGGAAATCAAAGACCTTCGGACCCTGTACGTCGAGCTGGTATAGCGCCTGCATGGTCAATTCTCTGGCCCTTGTTCGTTTATCCATGGTTGTCGTCGGGGCAATTCTTTGTGGTTACACACGTCTCTCAGAGGGCTGACACATGGGTCGGTCCCCACGGATTATCCTAATTGCCGCATCACATCGGCCATTTCCATCGCCGTCAGCGCGGCGTCGGCGCCGGCATTGCCCCTTTTCGTCCCGGCCCGTTCGACCGCTTGTTCGATGGTCTCGCAGGTCAGAACGCCGAAGACGGCCGGTGTCGCGCAGTCGTAATTGATTTGCCCAACTCCCCGGACGACCTGCTGGCAGACGTAATCATAATGCGCGGTTTGGCCTCGAATGACCGCACCCAGGCAGATAACGGCGACGCATTGGCCGTTGTCGGCGAGTTTCCTGGCGACCTGGGTTATCTCGCAGGCGCCCGGCACCCAAACGACGGAGATTTGCTCGTCCCCGGCGCCGTGGCGCTGGAGACAGTCGATCGCGCCGCCGAGCAGTTTCGAGGTAATCAGTTCGTTAAACCGGCTGACGACGATGGCGTAGTGGCCTTTGCCGGCCGTCACCTGACCTTTTGTTTCTTTGATCATGTCTTCGCGTCCCCAAACAATCATGGTACATAGCGTTTCTTAACGGCACATTATAAGACCCACGGCAATAACTTTCCAGAAAAACACGCCCGCGCCCTGCGACTCAGGCGACCGTCCGTTTCATGCCGGTAATAACATTGGGAATTATAAGAGCTTAGGTCTCGAAGGTCTAATAGAATCTTGGCGGGGGTAAAAGACGCGCGAAATGTCGGGAAACAACTAACGCCGGGGTAATGAATGGGCGATAAAGACTTCGGTGATTTTCGAGTTACGATTTATGATTTATGATTGTTGTTGACGCCTCGGCGTGGGCCGCATTCGTCAATCACAAATCGTAAATCATAAACTGTGAGGGTTTTTTATGCTTTATGATGATTTGGAATTCGGTCCGTATGATAACGCCGAGCAGAAGGCCCGGCTGGCTTTCGAGTTCTACGAAGACGGCAAGATGTCGCAGGCCCTCGATGAGCTGGAGACGGCCATTGAGATCAATCCGGTCAGCAGCTCGTTGCATTTCAACAAGGCCCTGACGCTGGACTCGCTGGGCCGGTTCGAGGAGGCGATCGGCGAATACGAAACCGCTCTTCAACTGAATCCCGAGGATTTGGAGATATTGAACTCGCTGGCTGTCGATTACACGCGTACGAGTCAGTACGACCTGGCCATCGAGACATTCGAGCATATCCAGGAGCTCGATTCCGGATTTGAACCGTGCTACTGTAATCGCATCATCACTTACACCGAGATGGGCCTGCACGACATGGCGGAGCAGATGTTTTATCTGGCCCAGCAGATCCGGCCGGAGTGTGCACTGTGTTTTTATAATATCGGTAACAGCCTTTTCGCGCGGGGCCAGTACAAAAGAGCCATTCGTTGCTGGATTCGCACCGCCGAGCTGGAAATGAGTCACCCGCAGATTCATTATCGCATTGCCCAGGCCTATTGGTCGGACGGCGACTTTGAGAACAGCCGGAAGCATTTTCTGGAGGAGCTTCGTGTCAATCCGGGCGATATCGACGTCATTTTCGATTTTGGGCTGTTTTTGCTCGAAATCGGCGACGTCGAGTCGGCCAAGGAGAAGTTTCACAGGATTCTCGAAATCAATCCGGATTTCGCGGCGGCCCTTTTTTATCTCGGAGAGATTGCGTTCAACAACCAGGATTATGAGCGGGCGGTGGAATTGTACAATCAGGCCCTCGAAAAAGATCGGACGCTCCAGGGACCGTGCTACCGGCTCGCCCAGTATTCGTTGATGAAGGGCTGCAAGATCGAGACCGGGGCGTATTTGATCTCGGAGATGAAGCTTCCCTTAGAGGATGCGGGCACGCTGGTCTCGATGGGATCGATGTTCATCGAAATCGACGATCTGACCCAGGCTATGCATTGTCTGATGCGGGCCATCGAAACGGACGGCGCCAGCGCGGATGCCTATTATTATCTCGGTGTCGTCAGCGCCCTGCAGGATAATTTCACTAACGCCGCGGAGCTTTTCGCTCATGCCCTGGATCTCCGTGGCGATCACATTCCTACACTGAGAGATTCGGCGTCCGTCTGCCTGGCATTGGGCCGCTTAACCGATGCCGCCGCCAAAATCGAGAAGGCACGCAGTCTGGACGGCGACAATGTGCAATTGAAAAAGATCGAGCGCTCAATCGTCATCGCGCGCACGAAGCAGCGGATCAAGAGTGCCCTCAACCGGTTCAAAGTCGGCCCGGCGGACGGAAAATCTCCACGATAATCGTCTCTCGCGTTCATCCAGAAATTCACATTTTTCTTATAAAGCCGCTTGAAAAGGGGCTGGTCAAACGGTATTCTGGTGATCCGAGTGAGGATTGCTCTGCGCTGAACATGTATGGCTATTAATGGGAGGTAACCGACTTATGGCGGAAGACCGAATCAAATGTCCCGTTTGTGCTGAGCTTATCAAGCCGGGCGCCAAAAAGTGCCGTTTTTGCGGCGAGTGGCTCGGGGGAGGTAAGGAAGCCAGGGAAGATGTCGTGCATCGTGAAACTCCCGAACCTCCGCGCGATGAGCCGGAGAGCCGGCATGAGGACAGAGCCGAAGAGACCGAAGAGAAATCTCCGGAGCCGGAAACGGTTAAACAGGTTGAGACCGCGTCGGTGAGGAAAAAACGTTCTTTTCCTTGGTTGAGGCTCATTCTTTTCTTAGCCTATGCGGCCATGATCGTCGCCTTAGTGTGCTCAGAGCGCACCGCTCGCCGGATGTTGCGCGAGGGTAAAGCCGAAGAGGCGGCTTTAAATGATGAGGCCGCTTTTGATACCTATGCGACGATCATTCAGAAACATCCTTTCTCTTTGGCCGCTATAGAGACGCAGCGCAATTTAAGCCGTTTGTCTGAAACGCACGGATTACCACTGCCCCGGCCGTCGTGGCTTGAGATGGTTGAAGATGTGTTAGCGAAAGAAACGACCGTCTGCGAGGTTTATCTGCTCTCGTTTGTTGCCTGGCCCGCATGTGCGGTATTGCTGGCTCTGGTTTTCCTGACGCGTATCCTCCGCCCCGGCACGGCTTTGTTTGTCCTGGTGCTTTTGGCCGCAGCCGTAGGCGGCTCGGTCGTCCAGCTTTCGTGGTACGGTCGTCTATTGACAGAGCCGATAGCACAAGGGCTTCTTGACAAACCTCTGGTCCTTTACGGTTTGACCTACGCGTTGCTTGTTATCACGGCCCTGATGACGCTCACGGCAACAAGGAAACGCAGGCATAAGATAGCCACGGTGAGACATTAGTCATGCGGCCGAGATGGAATTTCACATTTTATTTGGCGATCGGTACACTTCTTGCCGCGTTCTGGATTCCGGCGTGTGTTCCGGGGACGGCTTGCTTCGGTGCGGATCAGGAAAAGGATGCGAACGATACCGAGACGAGCCGTCCCGGGGAGATGCCGCCGGACGAACCCAATGCCGTGATGGAGACAGAGGCCGAGACGGATCCGAACGACGTCGGTGCGGAGCCGGCGCCGAAAGCCGGTAACGGATCGGGGAGAACACCGTTCTGGGCGACGCCCAAGATGATCGCGTTCTATGTTATCGTGGGGATCGCGATCATTGGCGCGATGGGTTGGTTTCTTCTGAAGAGCACCGGGCGGACGAGATTGGGCATGAAGCAGACGCTGAATCTGGATGAGGATCTCGCCGGGGGGGAATTTTTGATCGTATTTAACTGGTCTCAAAAAATACTCTACTTGCCCACCGTTGTTGCTTCGTTTGTTGCCGCCTTATTTATGTATTTCCTCGATCCTGATTCTGCGCTCCCGTTGTCTTCGGAGGTTGTGCGGATCGTTGAAATCGTCGGCGGCGTCTGGTTCGCGATCTTCTTCTTCAATTTTCTGATCGAGGAGTACAATATTCGTCTGATGGTCATCGTTCTGAGCCTGGTGAGTATCGGTTTCCTGCTTTTATTGCTGATTTTGTTCGAATGTATGGGATCTTTCTTCCGGCTGTTTAAACATTTCGATATGTTCATAAGCTGGAAGGGTTTCTTGCTTGCGGGCTTGATAGGTTTACTGACCATCGTTGTCTCGTGGATCAAGGGGCTTTTCTACTATGTCGTGATCACTCCCAACTACTTAAATATACAGGAAGGCCTTACTGAGACCGGAAAACAAATCGCCCGGAGGGACTTCCATACAAGCGTCGATACGACCGACCTGGCGGAACGCCTTTTCGGTTTCGGTAAGATTGTGGTGACATTTAAGCAGAGCGAGAAAGATCCCATCAATCTCTATGTCTGGCGAATCGGGACCAAGGCGAAAAAGCTCGAGGAAATGGGGACCAAGACCATTGTCACATAAACGGCGTTTTTTCTTTGAAAAATGCGGGCTTTTTCCTTATACTGCCTTCTCGTCGTGATTTTTCGACAGCGCTCGAGGCCGAACAGAGCAAGGGCCTGTTTCGTATCGAGCCAAGTCGAGGTATGAAAAAGACAATTCCGGCCGAGTGGCGGAATGGCAGACGCTGGGGACTTAAAATCCCCTGCCCATTAGGGCGTGTGGGTTCGACTCCCACCTCGGCTACTGATTTTGAATTTACGATTTTCGATTTATGATTG
>Ga0180431_10001025_pt1 | contig 39230 bp, 35 predicted proteins | sample SS_ome_11_FD_132459 | JGI IMG/M metagenome (GOLD analysis project Ga0180431, IMG submission 132459) | Hypersaline lake sediment archaeal communities from the Salton Sea, California, USA - SS_1_MS_1 metaG | ecosystem: Environmental > Aquatic > Non-marine Saline and Alkaline > Hypersaline >... | reverse complement strand
GAGCACCTCGGCGCCGGCGACGCTCACCTCGCCCCACTCCTCGATGCCCGCCTTGGTGTTGACGAGCACGAGCTGGTGCGTGAGCTCGCGGCCGGAGCCGTCGGCAAAGATCTGCTCGATCGCGTAGTCCACAACCATGACCGCGCCGTAGTCGGCGTAGCGCTCCCGCAGCGACTCGTCGGCCAGATACGGCTCAACGGCTATGCTGTAATTGTCGAAAATCTCTTTCATGCCGTGGAGCGCGAGCGCCTTGCGCACCCGCTCGTCGGCCGGCGCTGCCTCGAGCATGCGGCGCCAGAGCCGCACCGCGGCGCGCTCGTTGCCGCGCTCGAGCTCGACGCCGGCGAGCTCGCGCATGAGGCCGGTGTGCTCCGGCTCGTCGGCGAGCAGGCCCTCCAGGACGCGCGCCGCCTCGTCGTAGCGGCCCATCTTCTCGTAGAGTTCGACGAGACTGCGCCGGTACGAGGTGCCGGGCGGGTCCGCCTCGATGAGGCGCTGAAACTCGGCGACCGCCTCGTCGAGCCTGCCCGCACGCCACAAGGCGTAGGCGAGGATCGCGGAGTGTGCGGTCCCCGCGTGGAATCGCCGCTCGGCCTCGCCGAGCTCCTCAAAAAGATTCCGGTCGCGATAGTCGTTCATGGCGAAGCGCACGACGTCCGGCGAGTCGGCGTTGAGCCGCTGCATCGCCTCGAGCGCCGCCTCGCGCTCCTTGGCCCAACCGCGGCTGGAATAAATATCGTAGAGCGCCCGCCACCACAGGGCGTTGTCCGGCGCCTGCTCGACGCACTGCTCGAGCTTCTTGAGCGCCTCCTTGAACCGACGCTCGTTCCGCTCGTAGAGCGCCACGTGGTAGAGCGCTACGGGGCACGTGCCCGCCAGCTCGATGGCGCGCCTGTAGTGCGCCTTGGCGCGGCTGCGCGCGATGCGCTCCGGCTGCGTGCGGTCCGCCCCGAGCACCTCGCCCGCGACGAGGTGCGCAGCGGCCCAGTGGTCGCACGCCTCAACGGCGCCAAGCGCGGCGATCTTCGCGGCCTCGGTGTTTCTGCGGTACTGCTTGAGCTGCGCGGTGAGCAACAACACGAGCGGGCTCGCCGGATCGCCCTCGACGAGCCCGTCGAGATACGCCTCGCACGCCGTCGGCACAGGCGTGCCGAGCGTGGCCGGTGCTTGAGCGATGTCACGCGGCGTCGGGTCCACCTCCACCGCGAGCGGCCGGCCCTGCTCGTCGAGGAGCTGCACGACCAAGCCGGCCGGCGATTGAACCTTGACCCGCAGACGGCTCCACCCCGCCGGCAGCACGGTCTCGACCATCTCCGCGCGCGGCGCAAACGTGCGGAACGTATCCTTGAAGTAGAGCGTGCCGCCGTTGAGCTCGACGCGTACCGCGTTCCCCGACGAGACCCGCACGAGGACGCGCCTTGGTTTTTCCACGCGGACGAACGTCTCGGCGTAGTACACGCCGCGCGTGATCCACTGCGGCTCCATCACCGCCCCGCGCGCGTCGTGCCGCCGCGTCCGGCGCACCTCGCCCTCGCTCGCATAGGCGGCGGCGAGCGAGGCGTCGTCGTCGGGGTCGAGCGCCGCGTAGAACACGAGGTCCGGCAACGGCCCAAACGGCCCCGCAAACCGCCACGACCGCACTGCGCCCATCTCCGGCAGCAGCGCGTCGCGCTCGGCCATCCGGCCCTGCCACTCAAGGTCCCGCTGCAGCAGCCCGAGGGTGAGCCCGCGCGTCTCGGCGCTCGTCACGGCCGGGTTGTCAAGCAGCGCCGTGAGCAACGGCTGCTTCGCGCCCCGCGCCGCCGGCACGTCGTCCCAAAGGGCGCGCCACTCGTGCAGCGCAAGCTCCGCGAGCGGGTGCTCGGGCCGATGCTCGACGACCGCCGCCATCTGCTCGGCCACCGCCGCGAAGTCGCCCTCGAGCTTGGCGACCGACGCGAGGCCGAACCGCGCCCACACGTTGTCCGGGGCCGCCTCGGCCACGCGCTCGAAGAGCGGCGTGGCGCGCGCGTTGTCGTTCGCGTACACGTGCAGCAGCCACCCGAGCCGCAGCGCCGCATTGAGGTCCGTCTCGGCGGCGGGCCCGAGCGCCTCGATCGCGCTCGCCGCGTCCTCGCCCGGCCCGAGCAGCACAGGCGAGTCGGGCTCGGCGACGGCCTTCCACAAACCGCCGAAGGAAAGAAGCCAGACACACACCATGAAGGCCGTCAGGAACCGTGCTCGTTTCATCGCGAAATCCTTATGCGTTCGCTCTGCTTTTCATCGATGGTGCGGCACGTCTCGCGGAACGCGGCGTACTCCTCGACGGGGATGCGCACGGTCTTCATCACCACCGTGCACTCGACGACGACCGCACCGTCCTCCTCGGCGCAGGTGAGCGTGCAACCGAGGTGCGCCGTCTCTACCTCGAGCGGCTCGGGCAGCTCGACGACCGTCGCCCCCTCGGGCAGCACGTAGCGCACCGTCTTTTTCGACGTCCACGGGAAGCTGAAGACGACGTCGTGCTCACGTTCGGCGAGCGCGGCGTATTTCTTCGTGAGCTCGTGCGCCGCGAGCAGAAGTTTGAACGAGACCGTCTCGTCCGGCTCCTCGGTCAGGAAATCCGGCAGCCGACCACGATACGAGTAGGTGACGTCCCGCTCGAGGTCTTTCAGGTCGGCAAACTCGACCCACTCGATCTTCGCGTTGGGCACCGACAGACGCCATTGCTTTTCGAGCGTCTCGCGGCGCTCCGCCTCCTCTTGGAAAGCGCTTCGGTAATAGGGGCAATACTGGCCTTTGAGCCACCGCGTGCCCTCGAGCGCGACGTCGCTGTCGGCGCCGAGCGTGACCGTGTACGTGTCGTCCACGACGGCCGCGTCCACGCCCTGGCGTGGGACCGTGGTGAACTCGCGCCGGTCCGCGCTCACGAGCATCGCCGTAGCCCCCTGGTCCCCGCCGGGCAGCTCGCGCGTGCCGCTGAACTCGGCGGTGCCGTCGAGGAAAAGATCGAGCTCCGGCACGTAGCAGATCGCGTGGTCAAACACGGCGAGCGACACCGGGAACGGCTCGATCTGCCCTTTGCCCGTCGTGCGCACGAGCGCGAGGTCCGCGCCGATCCCCACCTCGGCAAGCATCGCCACCATGAGTGCCGCCTTGTCCTTGCAGTCGCCGTAGCCGCGCGCAAACACCTGCGACGCCCTGTACGGTTTGTGCCCGTGGATGCCGAACTCGAGGCCGATGTAGCGCGTGTTCTTCACGACCCAGTCGTGGATCGCTGCGACCTTGTCGAACGTCGTCGTCTTGCCCTCGACGATCTCGGCCACCTTCGCCTTCGCCTTGTTGTCGAGCTTGAACTGGTCCTGCACGAGGCCCCAGTACCAGTCGGCGAGTGTCCGCCCGTCGCGGAACGTCGAGATATGCACGTACGGCGTCACCTCGGCGATCCCGGGCATGTTCGGCTCGCTCTTGATCTTCGGCACGTCGGTCGTTGCCCACGTATAGATGCGCTCCTCGCCTTCCTCGACGATCGTCGGCTCGAGCGCCGCCTTGACCGTCCGGTAGAAGAACTCGCGCGCCTTCGGCGTGATGTAGACGACCTCGAAGCGCTGTTTCGGCTGACCGCCCATGAAGTACGCCACGTCGCCGAAGTAGTCCGCGTAGAGGTTCGTCTCGGAAAGCGTGTTGCGCCGATAGCGGAACTCGAGCACGTCGCCGGGCTCGAGCTTCGGGAAGACGTAGACGACTGCGCTGTAGCTGTAATAGAGCCCGTCCGACGGGTTGGAAATTGGATAGATGTACGGCCCCTGCGCCTCGATGACCTCGCCCGAGGGCTTGTGGATGCGCGCCGCGCGTACCTTCACCTCTTGCGTCTCGGGCGTAAACCCGACGTACTGCATGCGGAAGTCCTCGGCGCCTTTCTTGTTGAGGATCTTGACGACCCGCTGCCCGAAGATGTTCGCCAGCCCCGTCGGATGGACCTTGTAGACCTGCAGGTCGAGCATGTAGACCGCACCGTCCTCGGGATAATCCTCAGCCTCCGGCTGCGCCTCGAGCAGGTCGGCGACCTCCACCTGGTAGCGCTCCTCGAACGGCGCTCTTTCCGGATGGAGGTACTCGACGTACTCCTTGAGCGAGGCGTTCTGCGGGTTGAATGCCAGCGCGTCCTGCCAGACGGCATCGGCTTCTTCCTCGTCGCCGGACCAGTGCGCGTAACGCCCGAGCTGATCGAGCGCGTCGGCGTCCTCGGGGCAGACCTCGATCGCCCGCCCGAGCACGGCAATCGCCTCCTCGAAGCGCCCCGCGTCGCCGAGCAGCCGGGCTTCCTCGACGACGAGCCCCATGTTGCTCGGGTTCGCCCGCTGCAGGGCGTCGAGCTCGCGGCGCATCCCGTCGAGGTCGCCCCGGCGCCTCGCCATGTCGAGGAGCACGCGGCGCGCGTAGGTGTCGTTCACATCCGTCTGAAGCACCTCGCGGCAGAGCGCCGCCACCGCCTCATCGCGCCGGGGAAACGCCGTGAACTGCAGCGCCTTCTCCCCAAGCGCGGGCGTCGTCGGGTAACGCTGGCGCAGCCGGTCAATCGTGCGCCGCGCGTCCGCCGCGTGGAGGAACCGTGCCCGGTAGTCCGCCAGCCCGAGCGCGCCGCGGTAATCCGTTCGGTCGGCCCGGTGCGCCGCCCGGAACGCCGCAAGCGCCTTCGTATAGAATTCGTGATCGAGGTAGTACCGCCCGAGCCGCACGTGCGCCACGACACGGCGCGGATTGAGCTCGATGACCCGCTCGTAGGCGTCACGCTGCTTGTTGCGGTCACGGTAGAGCGGCGCCACCCGCTCGTAGTGGCGCCAGTTGTCCGGCTCGAGCTCGATCGCCCGCTCCAACGCTTTCACGTCGAGCTCGTCGGTCTCATCGAAGGCGCTTTTACACCGGTAGAGCGCGCCGAGCGCCGCGTGGTACGCCGCGTTCTCGGGCGCCTCCTCGACGAGGCGCTTGAACGTCGCGATCGGGTCATCCACCTCGACGGGGGGAAGCGACTCGCGCGGCGCCGTCCACGCCAGGAGCGTCCTCACCTCGTTCGGGTCCGCCTCGACGCGCAGCCCGCGCAGCGGCGAGCCGTCCGGCGCCGTGACCCGCAGGCAGAACCGCCACGCCCCTTCGCCTTGGGTGACCTTGACGAGGAGCACGTTCCAGCCTGCACGCAACACGACGCCCGCGGCCGCCTGGTCGAACCGCGCCGCGTGGTGGCCGTCGTCGGCGTAGGCGAGCGCGCCGTCGAGCCAGAGCTTCACCGCATCGTCGGTGCCGAACCGCAGCGCCGCCTCCTGCTCGACGGGCGAATAGAGGAACGTGAGCGCGTAGGCCGCGACGTTCACCCGCGGCCGAAACACGGCCGCCAGATCCACAAAAGCCGACCCGAGCCCCGACGGGTACCGACGCCACCGGACCATGCGCTCCTTGCCGGTGTAGGCGACGTCGAGGTTTGTCTCCTCCTCGGGCGGATAGACCTCATCGAAACCGGTCTTGCCCTCGTTATCGAAGGGCCCGACGACGAGCCAGTCGGTGATCAAGCCAAGCCGGCGATGCTTTTCGGCCGCGCCGAGCAGGTTGTCCTCCGCCCGGTCCACTTCCGCCAGGAACCACAGCGCGTGTCCCTTGAGCACCGGCGACGCCGCCGGCGCCCGCAGCACCCACGAGTAGGCCGCCTGCACGCGGCCGTCCCACGCGGCGACCCGCTTGAGCCCGTCAATCGCGTAGAGCCGCAGCAGCGCTTCCGGCGCCGCCGGATCTTCGACGAGACGGGCGATTTCCTCGTTCAGCTCGCGGTCGAACGCGCTGCGCGCCCCGCCGGCAGCGGCCCGTGGCACATACACCAACAACGCAAGCAGGCACGCCGCCGCCGGCAACGCTAAGGGGAATCGTCTCATCCGTGGCCTCTCCTTCACGCACGAGGGATCGTTGGGCTGGACCGGTTCAGTTCGAAGACAGTTCGTGCAGCATAGGCCGCCTCGTAGACCCTGTCAAGGCTGGGCGAAACAGGGGTGAGCCGAAAAAGTTTGCCTCGCCGCGGCGCCTCTGGCAGACTCAGAGGCGAGATTTCTCGGTGTCTCTGGAGGCCCGATGTTCTTCTCGACCCTAACGCTCGACGAGCAGGGCGGCGGCGAACCGCCGCCCTTCGGCCAGCAGCTTAAGGCCCTCCGCGAAGCGCGCGGCCTCTCCATCGAAGAGGTGGCCCGCGCCACGAATACCAAGGCCGAGACGATCGAGGCGATCGAGGCCGGCACGATCCTCGAACACACACCGCCCACGTACGCGCGCGGCTTTGTGCGCCTCTACGCCGAACACCTCGAGGCCGACCTCGACCGGATCATGGAGGACTTCGACCGCTGCTGCCCGGCCGAGAGCGCGCGCCTCTACGTCAAGAGCGTCGGCACCATGATGCACAAGGACTTCAGGCCGGGCATCCACAGGCGGTCCTCGCCCGTGAGAATCTTCTCTCTCATTCTCCTTGCCCTTTTCGTGTGCGTCTGCGCCGCCTACATCTACGTCCACTTCAACAACTGGTTCGGCATCAGCGAAAAGACAAGGCCGCCCAGACCGCCCGGAGACCTCCCGAGCCTCACAGCACCCGAGACGCCTCTCACGGGCGAAGAAACGACCGACACCTTCTTCGTCCTGCGCGTCTATGCCGAGGAAAACACGTTCTTCAAGGCCGAAGTGGACGGCACACTCGTCGCCAACAACGAGGTGCTCGGCAAGGGCAAGACCAAGGAGTGGAAGGGCAAAAAAAGCGTCCGGCTCGAGCTGGCCGACCCCTCAGGCGTCCGCATCTCCAGGGACGGCGAGCCGATCGCCGACGACCTCGGCACCGAGCCGGTCACCATCACGCTCGACGAGAACGGCCTCAGGGTTTCCCCCCTGGAGGAAGACTAGCCACAGATTACACTGATCCTCGCTGATTCCGCCGACGAGCCAGCTCGCTCGCGTAACGCCGCCCGAGCGTGTCGCCATGTGCCTTGGCCCAGTCGGTCAGCCGCGTCGTCCCTGTCGCCGGCGAATCCACATAGAGCAGCCCCGCCATGAGCCCACGAAGCTCGTCGCGCGTCACAAAGACGTCGTGCATCAGCACGCCGATCATCCAGCCCACGACGCGCGCCATCGCCGGCGGCACGGGCACCATCGGCCGCCGCTTGCCGATCGCCTCGCCGACCGCCCGCACAAGTTCTTTGTACGTGAACGACTCGGGCCCGACCGCGTCAATGACCGCGTTTTCCCGGCGCTCGCCCTGCTCGACGGCCAATCGCGCAAGGTCATCCACGTAGATCGGCCGCAGCCGATACGCTCCGCTGCCGAACACCCCGAAAAACGGCAGCCGCCGCAGCACCCACGCGATATTATTGACTAAGATATCCTCTTTCCCGAACAAGATAGCCGGACGAAGGATCGCGTACGAAAGGCCCGATGCCTTCAATATCTTTTCAACTCTTGCCTTCCCACGAACATACGCGAAGGGCGATTGTTCCGACGGATTCGTTATGCTGATATGCACGATCCGCTCGACGCCGGCGTCCTTCGCCGCACGAAAGAGCGTCGCCGTGTTCCGCACCGCATCCTCGAACGTCACCCCCCTCGTGCCGAACCGCACCCAGTACGTGTTGTAGAGAACCGCCGCCCCCTCGAGCGCCGCCGTGAGTTTCCCCGGCTCATCGAACGTAAACGGGAACGCCTCAATCCGCCCGCCGAAAGGATTTTTTCGGCCCAAAGAATTCGTCAGTGTCCTGACCGTGACACCTTTTTCGAGCAGCCGCCGGGCAATATACTTCCCCGAATACCCGAACGCTCCCGTCACCACCTGAACCGCCTGATTCGACATAGGGGCAGCCCTTACTATTGCGCGCTGGGAACCAGATCGCGCGGGTTACCGTGGAGGGGACACGTACGTTTCTCTAATCTCCGTTACTTCGGCCTCCCACCCGCCGGACTCCGTCGGACGGAACTCGCCGCAGTAATCCAGAAACATCAGCTCATTGACCATGAACAAAACGAACGTTCGCTGTTCGAGGTCAACGACCCAGGAGCCGAATTTGATGACGTTCCCATTCCCTCCTTCGTGCTTCCCGGCCTTCTCGGCCTTCTTGGTCTTCAATTGAGGAAGAGCATAGGCTATCGGTTCATCCTTCCCGCACGAGGACTCAACCATTTCGATCAGAGCCGCTCTCGCTGTTTCCGCCGTCAAAGCATGTGCCTCTTCGTCCCCGCATACGTCACCACTCTCACGACTTCCCGCCGTTCTGCCGGCACCGCATCCCGCCGCGAGAACCGCGCCCGTCAGAAGAAGGATCGCCCCACTGATCATCTTCATCGTCCACGACTCCTTTCAACCATTCGAGAAAACAAGACCAGCCGCCTATTCATCTGTCGTCCTGTGAGCACCACACCACTCCCTCTCAGCCGCCATCATGCACGCAGCGACCCAGAACCCTTGCGCCCTTGACGGCGTAGCCCAGCATGACGAGCTGCAGAAGAACATACAAAGGCACGATGAAGTAGATCCGATTCACGACCGTCGTCTGGGCCACCGCCGTGCACGCAACGCGCCACAGGTCCTGAGCGCCACGATGAGAACGCCTCAACGTGAGCCAAACGACAGCGGACATCGAATAGAAAAAGAACACGCTCAGCACGCATCCCGCAAAGATCATCATGAAAAAGCCCATGAGAAAGAGGCCCGGAGAATCCGCCTCAGGCGGGGGCGGGAAGAAACATGACAACACGGCGACCACCACAACGACGACGCTGTAGATCGCCGTGCCCAGCTCGAAGTGCGTCCTCACCACTCGTCGGCATTCCTTGGGCGAGAGGATCTCAACGGATTGGAAATAGCTCGTGGGGCGTGCAAAGAGGCCGCGCGGGAAAAAGAGGATATGCCGAACGCTTCGCACGGCGCATTCCTCCGATCAACGGAACCTTCTCGGCAGCGGGTCGCCTACGCTCGCGGCGGCACCCGGTGGCATGCAGCAGCCGATGGCCCGGCCAAGCAGAGAAAGACAAGCATGGGGGTCCACTCCTCCAGGGGCTGGAGGAGAGAGAACCCCCTTCTCTGTAGAAGTGGGCGGTGTGGCTCTCGCGAGCGACCTATTTCTTCTTCAGCATCGGCAGGCCGGTCCGCGCGTTCTCCATCACCTCGTATCCGGCGGGCAGCGCATCGAGCGCGCCCTCCTTCGCCTGGCCGGCGAAGTAGTAGATCCTCTGCTTCCGGCCGCCCTTGAGGGTCACCTCTTTGGAGTGCAGGTAGTAGGTCTTGCCCGACTTCTTGCTCACCACACTATAGGCCATCGTTCCCTCCTTGAGTTCCTCCAGCCAACGTTACTCTGCGAAGTAGTACAAGCTCCCGGTCCGCGCGCATCCTAGGAAGCGCCTCACGCCCCTGTCAACCTCATTTTCAGAGAAAATCTCTGAGCCGCCGCTCCACGGACGCCGCCTGAGCCCTCCTCAACCGGACTTGCCTGCTGCAAGCGGGGTTGACCTCGAGCCGGAACCACCACTAGAGTTACGCCGTCTTGAAGAAAGCGCGGAACGATGCGAAGTTTTTTTAAGCGGGAAGCGTCACGCACTCGGCGAGAGCGGCGTACCCTAAACAGCCTCTGCGTGATCGGCATCGCCCTCCTCGTCCTGGTGCTCACGCATGCGGCACCCCTGACGAGAACCGCCTGCGCCACCGAGGTCCCCGAGAAGGCCCCCGGCTCCGGCCTGCTGGAGCTCACCGAGCGCGAGGCCGAGGCCGAAGCCGTGCGCGAGCTCAAGTTCAAGGAAGCGCTCACCTACAAGCCCCTCAAGGCCGACGAGCTCGTGCGCTTCCTCGAGAACGAGATCCGCGAGCAGTACGGCAAGGACCAACTCCAGAACCTGCTCCTCGCTTACGAGAAGCTCGGCCTCATCAAATCGGCCGATGGTCTTGTCGAGCTTCTCGTCCAGGCGTACGCGAGCGAGATCATGGCCTTCTACGACCACCGGACGGACACGGTCCACATGATCGAAGACCCGACGCTCCCGCGCGCGCTCCAGCAGGTCACAGAACTCCACGAGCTCATCCACGCGCTCCAGGACCAGCACTTCGACCTCGGCACGCTCCCCATCGAGGACGTCCACCACACCGATCGCGCCAACGCGGCCATGGCGCTCGTCGAGGGGGACGCCACGCTCGCCACGTTCCAGTACGCCGCCGAGCACATGCGCTTCTCGTTCGGCGACTCGATGCGGATCGTCTCCCGGGCGTTCCAGCCGGGCCCGGCCGCCCCGTATCTCTTCCGACGCGAAATGAGCTTCATCTACTTCGACGGCCTCGAGCTCGCCCGAGCGCTCCACACCAAGGGCGGCTGGGCGGCCCTCAACAAAGCGTTTGCCGACCCGCCCGCCTCGACCGAGCAGGTCCTCCACTACAAACACAAATATCTCGACGAGCGCGACGCCCCCACGCCCGTCGAGCTCCCCGACTGCACGCCGATCCTCGGCGAGGGATGGACGCGTGTCGCCGAGGACGTCCTCGGCGAGCTCTACACGCAGGTGCTCTTCCGCCAGCACCTGAGCTTCCTGCGCGCGGGCAAGCCCTCGCGCGGCTGGGACGGCGACCGGCTCCACCTCTACCGCGCCGGCGACGAGACCGTCCTCATTTGGCGCACCGTGTGGGATACCGAAAAAGACGCCGAGGAGTTTGCCGAAGCGTATCGGAAGGTCCTGCTGCGAAAATTCCGCACGTCCGACAAGAACGTGACGCAGGACCCCCTCGGCCTCGTCGTCCAGGGCGAGACCGCGACGGCCATCCTGCACACCAGCGAATGCGATGTCTTGACTGTCGAGGCGCCGTCGGAGACAATCGCGCGTGCCGTGACAGAGCACATCCGCGCCGGCGACGCGAACACGGAGCACCAAACCGCCGAGGAGGCGCTGGAGGCCCAATGAGACTCGCTGTCCTGATCGTCTTAGGCGTCGCGGTTCTCGTCGGCGCCGTCGCGTCCTACTACCACTACCACGCCTGGCGCGAGAACCGTTACGACGACTTTATCGTCGAGGCGGCGAACGACCACCAGGTGGACCCGGCCCTCGTCAAGGCGCTCTACAAAGCGCAGCAAGATTTGGGCTTCTCCGACACGGACTCGAAAGGCCTGCTCCTCGTGCCCCCGCGGGTGGCGAACGCCTACCTCCAGGCAAAGGGGCGGACAAGCTGGCGCTACATCTGCCCCAACCGGCACTTCCGCAACCACGACGGGAACAAACCGGAGCAGTTCACCAGCGACAAGCGGGGCAGATGCAACGTACCCGGCTGCGGCCAGCCGCTCGTCGAGGAGCTCCTGGACCCCGCGACGAACATCGAGGTCGTTTGCTGGTCCCTGAGCGAGGCGAGGCGCGCGGTCGAGGAGACCGGGGCACGCCACAGCCCCGAGGAGCTCCGGCGACTCCTCGTCATCGCGTACCGCTGGGGCTTCCCGACGCGCCGGACCCCCATCACTTTGACCCCGGACCAGAAGACGTTCCTCGATTACATCGAGAAGGTATACCCGCAGTATCTCGACTACTTCAGCAAGCGCGCCCGTCGAGCACGACGTAACAAGTAACACCCCGCGCCCGGCCTGCTTTCGACGCCCCGCACCCCCGGCAGTTTGCCGTTGCGAGCCGAAGCGGTTTCTGACAGCATTAGACGGTCGGCCAAGGCGGCCGGCCCCAGAACAGACGCCGCGCCCAACAACCCGGGAGGCGACCGTGATCAGAAGCATGACGGCCTTCGGCCGCAGTGAGCAGACCGATGAGCTCGGCTCGTTCCTCGTCGAGCTGCAAAGTGTCAACCGCAAGCGCCTCGAGATCGAGGTCACCCTGCCACGGGAGCTCACGCCGCTCGAGCCGCACGTGCGCAAGCGCCTGAGCCAGGCGCTCGGCCGCGGCCGGGTCACCTGCTCGATCACCGCCCGGCTCGCCCCGGGCCAAGCACAGACCGTCGAGCCGAACGAGCCGCTGGCCCGCATGATCAAGCAGAGCTACGAGCGGCTGCGCGACGCGCTCGGCTACGACACGCCGGTCCCGTTCGAGCTCGTCGCCCGGACGAAGGACGTGCTCACCGTCCAGAACGAGAGCCTCGAGGTGGAGCGCGTGTGGCGCTCGGTCAAGGTGCCGCTCGAGGCCGCGCTCGAACAGCTCGTCGCCATGAAGCGCGCCGAGGGCGAGGCGATGAGCACGGACCTTCGCGCGCGCCTCGAGGCCATCCTCGAGCACGGCGCCGCTATCGAGGCGGTCGCCCCGCGCGCCGTCGAGCAGTACCGCGAGCGGCTCACGGAACGACTCCGGGAACTCGCCGTCGAGCTCGTGGACAACGAAGACCGCCTCGTGCGCGAGGCGGCGATCCTCGCCGAGAAACTCGACATCACCGAGGAGCTTGTCCGGCTGCGGAGCCACGTCGAGCAGTGCCGCGCCTCCCTCGCGAGCGACGCGCCGAGCGACGGCCGCACGCTCGAGTTCCTCGCCCAGGAGATGCACCGCGAGATCAACACCCTTGGCAACAAGTCGGCCGACATCGAGATCACCAATCGCGTCGTCCTCGCCAAGAGCGAGCTCGAGAAGATCCGCGAACAGGTCCAGAACATCGAGTAGCCCCCATGGAGACAACGCTCAAAGGCCGCCGAATCGTCGTCGGGATCACCGGCTCGATCGCCGCCTACAAGGCGTGCGAGCTCATCCGCCGCCTCACCGAGGCCGGCGCCGAGGTGCAGACCGTGCTCACCGAACACGCCACAGCGTTCATCGGCGAGCAAACGCTGCTCACCCTCTCGAACCGGCGCGTGCTCACCGACCTTTTCTCGACGGGCGAACGCTGGGAGCCGGAGCACATCGCGGTCGCCGACTGGGCCGACGCGTGCCTCATCGCGCCGGCGACCGCGAACATCATCGGCAAGCTCGCCGCGGGCATCGCCGACGACCTCCTCTCGAGCCTCGTGCTCGCGATGCGCTGCCCCGTGACCATCGCCCCGGCGATGAACGCCGCAATGTACGAGAACCCGATCGTCCAGGCCAACATCCAAAAGCTCAAGGAACACGGCTACAACTTCGTCGAGCCCGAGTCGGGGTACCTCGCCTGCGGCTACGAAGGCAAAGGTCGGCTCGCCGCCACGGAAACGCTCGTGGCGGCCGTCGCGAAACTGTTGACTCACGCCTGAGCCGAAAGGCGGCTGGACGGCGCGACTCACGAGACACCCGGGGAACAAGAGTGCCGCTGAAGTTTCTCATAACCGCCGGACCCACACGCGAGCCGCTCGACCCCGTCCGCTTCATCTCCAACCCGTCAAGCGGCAGGATGGGCTTCGCGCTCGCCGAGGCCGCAGCGGCTGCGGGCCACTCGGTCCGCCTCATCGCCGGGCCGACATGCCTCGACCCGCCCAGCGCAGACGAGGTCGTCCGTGTCATAACCGCCCAGCAAATGAGGGATGCCGTCCTTAGCAGGCTCGCAGACACGAACATACTCATCATGGCGGCAGCCGTGGCGGACTATCGCCCCAAGGTCTTCTCCAAGAGCAAGATAAAGAAGAGGCGCGAGGTCTTTGCGCTTGACCTTGAGCAGACACCGGATATTCTTACAGAAGCAGCGCGCACAAAAGAGCGCCGTATGCATGTCGGCTTCGCCGCCGAATCCGAAAACGTCATCGAAAACGCCCAGGCCAAGCTCGAGACCAAGGGGCTCGACCTCATCGTGGCGAACGACCTCGGCGAGGCCGGCTCCGGCTTCGGCACCGAAACGAACCGTGCGACGCTCGTGTGGCGCGACGGCAGGATCGAGGCGCTCCCCAAGATGACCAAGCGCGACCTGGCCGAACACATCATCCAAGCCGTGGTGGACCCCTATGGCGGCTGAACGCACCCTCGAAGACGTCCGGCAGTACCTTCACAGGACGATCGGCGTCGAGCGCTGGGCTCTCCTCGTCAAGGTGACCGTGATCGTTTTCGCCCTCAGCATGATCGTGCTCAACCTGGGCCCCCTCGGCCGCCCCCCCTCCGACCAGGGCCTTGACAGCGGCTCCAGCCAGGACATTTTCTTCAAGAGCATCCGGTTCTTTCGGCTCCAACTCCTCCTCTACAGCGTCGGCAACGGCATATTCTGGTTCTGCCTTTTTGTCCTGGGCCGGCGCATCGTCCACTACCTTTTCATCAAGATGATCGCCTTTCTCCTTGTCATCATTGACGTCGCCTTTGTCACCGTCCTCATCTGGCTCCTGCCCGACATGAAAAACTCGCTTTTCTGGCTCTACTGCCTCGCCCTCGTCCACGCGGTACTCCTTTTCCCCGATGCGCCGATGCTCGGCGTGCTCACCGCCATCTCGGCCGCCTTCTATGTCGGCGCCGTAAGCTGGAGTGTCACCGCCGCCAGTGACCTTGAGGGCAATACCGACCCGAACCAACTCACCCGCGAAAAACAAGAGGAGCGGGAAGCGGTCACGCTCAACCTCGTCATCCTCGTCCTCGTCGGCGCCGCCTGCTGGGGCGGCAACACCCTCATCCAGATCCGGCTGCGCGCCATCGGCGAGAACCAGGAACGCGTCATCCGCACCGAGCGGCTCAACGTCGCCGCGCTGATGGCCTCGAGCATCGCCCACGAGCTCAAGAACCCGCTCGCCATCATGAACAATGCCGCCTTCATCCTGCGCCGCGGCGAGGATAAGCTCGACGAGAAACTCCGCGCACAGGTCGGCATCATCGCCTCGGAAATCCAGCGCTCGGACAAGATCATCACCGACCTCCTCGGCTACGCCAGGCTCGCTCACGGCAAGATTGACCGCGTGCAGGTCAACAAGCTCCTCGACGCCACGCTCGACGACCTCACCAACGAGACCGAGAGCCGCCATATCACCGTCGTCAAGGCCTACACGCGTCACCTGCCGCGGCTCCTCATTGACCGCACGCAGCTGCGCACGATGGTCTCGAACCTCCTCCTCAATGCTTGCGAGGCGATCGAGTCGCTTGGTACAATCACCGTGGCGACGGGCTATACCGACGACGGGTTCATCGAGATCTCGATCGCCGATACCGGCAAGGGGATCTCGAAGGAGAACTTGGCCAAGGTGTTCGACTCGTTTTTCACCACGAAGAGCGCCGGCACCGGCCTCGGACTGAGCATCGTCAACAGCATCGCCAAGGCGTACGGCGGCACGATCTCCGTCGAGAGCGAGGAGGGCAAAGGGAGCCGCTTCACCATACGGCTGCCCACCCGGACCGCCAAGGCGACACGATAGGGGTCCACGATGGCCAAAGAACGAATACTCGTCGTTGACGACGAAGCGAAGATGCGCGAATCGCTCCGGGAAATCCTCGGCCAGGAGGGCTACGAGGTCGTGCCGGCCGAGGAAGGCCGCAGCGCGCTTCGGGCGCTCGACGACTCCATCCTCCTTGTCATCACCGACGCCAAGATGCCCGGCATGGACGGCTTCGAGCTCCTGCGCCAGATCCAGAAACGCAACCCGGACCTCCCCGTCGTGATGATCACCGCCTACGGCACCACCCAGCTCGCCGTCGAGGCGATGCGCGCCGGCGCCTACGACTACATCACCAAGCCCTTCGACCCGGAGCAGATCCTCCACGACGTGCACAAGATCGTGGACCACTACCGGAAGACCAAGGAGAACATCCGCCTCAAGGAACGCCTCGCCAAGGAGTTCGACGTCGCCGACATCGTCGGCAAGAGCCGCCAGATCAAGGAAATCCTCGATGTGGTGCGCCGGGTGGCCTCCGCGCCGTCGAGCGTCCTCATCTGCGGCCAGAGCGGCACCGGCAAGGAGCTCGTCGCCAAGGCCTTACACTACCTCGGCGATCGCGCGAGCCAGCCCTTCGTCATCGTCAACTGCGCCGCCATCCCCGACACGTTGCTCGAGTCGGAGCTCTTCGGCCACAAGAAAGGGGCCTTCACCGACGCCGTAGCCGACAAAAAGGGCCGGTTCGAGGAAGCCGACGGCGGCACGATCTTCCTCGACGAGATCGGCGACATGAGCCTCTCGCTCCAATCGAAGATCCTGCGGGTCATCCAGGAGCGCGAGTTCACGCGCATCGGCGAGACCAAAACGCGGCATGCCGACGTCCGAATCGTCACCGCCACCAACAAGGACCTCCCCGAAGCGATCCGCGCCGGCGAGTTCAGGGAGGACCTCTACTACCGCATCAACGTCATTAACATCACCATGCCGTCGCTCCGTGAGCGGCCGGAGGACATCCCGCTCCTCGTCGAGCACTTCATCCGCCGGTACAACTACTCGATCGGCAAGAAGATCACTGGCATCCCCAAAGACGCTCTCAAAATCCTCATGGAGCACGACTGGCCTGGCAATATTCGCGAGCTCGAGAACCTCATCGAACGCGCCGTGATTTTCGCCGACAGAGACGTGCTCGACGCCAAGACGATCCACGAGAACCTGCTGCGCCGGGAACACTCAGCGGCCGATGTCGAAGGCCTCCTCGATCAGCACGGAAGCTACAAGGACACCGTCGAGGCCTTTGAGCGCGAGATCATCAAGCGGGCCTTCGAGCGGAGCCGGGGCCACTTCTCGAACGCCGCCAAGGTGCTCAAGCTTTCCCGCCACGCACTGCGCTACCAGATAAGCAAGCTCGGCCTCCAGGCCGACCAGCTCAGCCCGTGGTCCCACTCGGGCGAGGAAGAGTCGTCGTAAGGAGCGCGGCTCCATCCGCCGCTTCGACCTCAAGTGCCTCCACCCCAGCAGGAACGAGCGCGGAATCCCCCACCCCAAGCTCCGCCGAAACGGCGTCACCACCCCGGCAGGCGACCGTCAACGAGCCGCCGACCCCCACCAGGACGGTGAAGGACTGAGCATCAAGGCCCAGGCACGCCTTTCCTGGAGCGATCCGAAGCTTCTCGACACGGAAGAATGGGGAATGCAGCCCCCCAAGTCGCTCGACGCCCCCTGGGAGCCCGGCCGGGCCAAGCGCTTCATGATCGCCCAGGGCCGGATCCCCCCAAAAACTCTCCGCCGCCTCGACCGCCTCGGCCACGTGAAGCTCTCTCGGCTTGCCGTCGAGGCCGAGCCTTCCCCAGTCGTAGAGCCGGAAGGTGGTGTCGGAGTTCTGCTGGATCTCGACCATCACGCTCCCGGGCAGGAGCGCGTGGATCAGCCCGCTCGGCATATAGTAGAACCCCCCGGCCTCGACGGGGAAGAAGCGCAGCAGCGGCTCGACCTCACCCTTGTCAAGCGCCGCCTTGAGGTCCTCGATCGTCGCGCCCTCCACGAGTCCGTGGATAATCTGCGCGCCCGGCTCGGCGTGGAGCGCGTACCACAACTCGTTTTTCGCTGCCCCCGCTTCCGGGTGACGCTCAACGTAGGCCGCCGTGGGATGGAGCTGGACGCTGAGGCGGTCGTGCGGGTCGAGGAGCTTGAGGATAAGCGGGAAGCGGTCGTGATACGGTACATTCGGACCGAGCAAGTCGGGCCCGTGCTCCTCGCAGATGTCGTGGAGCGTACGGCCGGCCAGCGGGCCGTTCTCGACCACCGAGGTGTCAGGCGGGCGATCAACGATCTCCCATGCCTCGCCGACCCTCATGCCGGCGGGAATTTCTCGGCCGAGGAGTGTGGCGAGGGAGTTTCCGCCCCAGACGCGTTCCTTCAGAATTGACCGGAACCGCAACGGATAGCGTTGCATTGTCTTGCCCCTGTCTCAGGGTTCCACGTGAAACTGTTTCGCCTTAGATTCGCCACGACGTGGCCCATTCACTCATCTGATCCAGGAACGGAGTAGCACATCTGTACGGGTCGAGTCCAGTGTGAAGCTTTTTCGTAAGTCTCGCGCACCGGGTGTGTCCAGCGCTTTTTGGGGTCTTTTTTGGGGTATTTTTTTCTTGACAATTGGCCCGCCTTATGGTTTACTTTAGACAGGCGGGTTATCTCCGCCTGGGAAAGCGTGTGTTTGCATCCATCAGGTGATACAGCTATGGTACGCAAGAAGGGCTTCACTCTCGTCGAGCTTCTTTTTGTCGTTGCGATCATTGGGATCGTCATGGCTCTTCTTGCGCCTGCGCTCCGCATGGTCAAGGAGCGTGCGCTCGCCATCAATTGCATCTCGCAGTTGCGCCAGCTCGCCATCGAGGTCGAAACCTACTGCAAGGACTATAACGACGTCATCCCTCACATCGCCATGGGACCCGAGGCGCAAACCCACCCCCACCACTACTTCAACCCGGTGACGGGTGTGCCATCGCTCAGGTTTTTCCTCGAGGGCAGGGAGGCCGATCCCGAGACCGCGCACTGCCCCGCGGACACCGGCTGTGCCGACCAGAGCTACTACCCGACCACGCCCGGCATGAGCTGCTACGAGGATTGGGGCCAGAGCATGCTGTACAACTCCTCATGCTACCGTGAGGAGGGCGCCCCGGGTTACGACGACTACTTCGACGGGCCGATGTACGGAGCGCAGCCGGTCACCACGGACACCATCCCATCTCCTGGTGACTATCTCCTCGCGAGCGACTTTTGGTCACACTGGCACTTCGGCGCCACGGGCAGCGCGTCGGTGAAACCGTATTACACGAACATCCTCTTCTTCGACAGCCACGTCGCGAGCCGCCATTACGCGAGCCAGCGGGAAGCCCTCGCCTACCTCAACTGGGACGGCGTTCGCCGCTGGTGGGTCGAGAATCCCGAGCCGTTCGCCTACGGCAAGTAGTCCCGCCCCCTTTTCTCTTGCAAACGTTCCGTTCGCCCACCACACTGCCGCGACGCGGGAGAACTTCATCTTGAACGTGCTGTAGAGGTGTGCGGATGACGGCGGCGCTCATTGACGGCAAGGCCATCGCGGAAACGATCAGGGCGGAGGTGAAGGCGGCGATCGAGGCGCTCGCGCCGCGCACGGGCCGGCCGCCGGGCCTGGCGGTCGTTCTCGTCGGCGACGACCCGGCTTCCTCCACATACGTGCGCAGCAAACGCAAAGCGTGCGCCGCGCTCGGCGTCCACTCGATCGCCCACGACCTGGACGCCTCAACGGACCGCGACACGTTGCTCGCGCTCATCCGCTCGCTCAACGAGGACGAGCGCGTGGACGGCATCCTCGTGCAGAGCCCGCTCCCGCCGCCCCTCGACGAGAACGAGGTCGTCAACCTCATTGACCCCGCGAAGGACGTGGACGGCTTTCACCCCGTCAACGTCGGGAAGCTCCTCATCGGCGAAAAAACCTTCGTCTCCTGCACGCCGGCGGGCGTGCAGGAGCTGCTCGTCCGGAGCGGCGTCGAGACGCGCGGGGCGCACGTCGTCATCGTCGGCCGGAGCACGATCGTCGGCAAGCCGCTCGCGGCGCTGCTCATGCAGAAGGCCGACGGCGCGGACGCCACGGTCACCGTCTGCCACTCGCGCACGCGCGATCTCCCTGCCGTGACGCGCTCGGCGGACGTCCTTATCGCAGCCATCGGCCGGGCGCGCTTCGTCACGGCCGACATGGTGCGCCCGGGCGCGGTGGTCATTGACGTGGGGATCAATCGCGTCGAGGACCCGTCGGCGAAGCGCGGCTACCGGCTCGTCGGCGACGTGGACTTCGACGCGGTCGTCGAGGTCGCCTCGCAGATCACGCCGGTGCCGGGTGGCGTCGGGCCGATGACGATCGCGATGCTCATGCGCAACACGCTCACGGCCTACCGCCGCCGCTGCGGCCTCTGACGCCGTTCGCGTCCGGACGGTACGTCGCGCTGCACCCCTCGGCCTCCCAGACGGTCGTGCGCACAAGCCGGGCCCGACCTTCGGGCAGCCGCGCCTCGAGTCGGCGGAAGACAACCGTGGCGACGTTCTCGGCGGTGGGATTCGAGCGCGCAAACGCCGGCAGCTCGTCGAGCAGCGCGCCGCGGAAATCGGCAAGCACCTCGTCGAGCAGACCCTTGACGCGGTTGAAGTCCATGACGAGGCCGTGCCCGTCGAGCGTCGCCGCGAGCTCGACCTCGACGAGCCAGTCATGCTCATGCGGCGTCTCGCGCGGTGCGGCGCCGACTCGCACGCTGTGCGACGCGTTGAAACCCACGCGCACCGCTATCGTATGCATGACCTCACCTACCCTTTCGACTCGCCCAGTTCCGACACGAGCTCGACGGGGCCGACCGGGCGGCCCAGGAAGCGCGCGCCCAGCCGCACAAAAACCTCGGGCGCGTCCGAGACGTAAAACCGCTCTTTCGGCTGCGCACCCGGGCCGGCGCAGCGGTCTTGCTCGTCGAGGAGGCCCGCGATCTCGACGGCGCACGCCTCGGCCGAATCCACGAGCGCCACGTCCGCGCCCATGAGCTCGCCCACGAGCGGCTTGAGCAGCGGATAATGCGTGCAGCCAAGCACGAGCACGTCCACCTGCCCGCGCAGCGGTGCGAGGTATTCCTCGGCGATGAGCCGCGCCGCGGGATGATCGGTCCACCCTTCCTCGACGAGGCTGACAAAGAGCGGGCACGCGCGGCTCACAACGACGGCCCGCGCGTTGCGCGCGGCGATTGCTCGCTCGTAGGCGCCGCTCGCCACCGTGGCGCGCGTACCGATGACGCCGATCCGCCCGGTCCGCGTCCGTTCCACGGCAAGCTGCGCGCCCGGCTCGACGACGCCGACGATCGGCACGGGATACGACGCGCGAAGCGTCTCGAGCGCGAGCGCCGAGGCCGAGTTGCACGCGACGACGACCGCTTTGACGTCGCACGCGAGGAGGAACTCGACGATCTCCCGCGAAAAACGCGTCACCGTCGCCGGGGACTTCGTTCCGTAGGGCACGCGCGCGGTGTCTCCGAAATAGACAAGCGCTTCATGCGGCATGTGCTCGCGGACCGCCCGGAGCACGGTGAGGCCGCCGAGGCCGGAGTCGAACACACCGATGGGCTTGGCATCCGCCGTCACGGCTGCGCCTCGCGCGAATCGCTCGTGGCCTCGACGCCGAACGCAACGATGCCCGCGACGATGGCGTCGGCGAGGTCCTGGCGATAGTCCGCGTCGGCGAGGCGCTCGGCTTCGTCCGGGTTCGAGAGGTAGCCGACCTCGACGAGAACCGCGGGGCATCGCGTCGCCGCGAGGACGCTGAAATCGGCGCGGCGCACGCCGCGGTCACGGGCATCGGTGGCCGCGGCGATCGCTTGCCTGATCGCCTCGGCGGCGCGGGGCGCCTCGTCGGAAGCGCACCCATTGAAATAGTACAGCTCAAAGCCGTGCACGTCGGGCTCGTAAAAGCCGTTGGCATGGATGCTCACAAAAAGCCCGGCGCCGGCGTCGTTGCAGATGGCCGCACGACGTGCGAGCGCGACAAAGCGATCGTCCTCGCGGGTCATCACGACGACGGCGCCCTCGGCCACGAGCCCGTCGCGCACGCGACGCGCGATGTCAAGCACGAGCGTCTTCTCCAACGTACCGTCGGCGCCAAGGGTACCGGAGTCGCGCCCGCCATGGCCGGGATCAATGCAGACGGCACCGACGTGCCAGCGGTGCGCCAACGCGCTGTTCTCGACGTGACGCACCTGGACGCGGCGCTCTTCGCGGCTGGCCTGATCGCGCGGCGCACGCCTGGCGCAGCCGCAGCCTAATCCCTGCGCGCCGAGCGCGGCCACGACGACGACGCGCACGAGCCACCGAACCATTTCCCGTTCCCCTCGATCTGCCATCGGCCGCTAGGTCCCAGCGGTGTTGATCTCAACGATACGCGGCGTGAGCCGGCCCCGCGCGGCGCCGCGCCTCGAGTAAAGCAAGGCGCCGGCGAGCCCGACGAGGAAGCCGACGACACCAACGAGCATCATGCCGAGGTCGGGATTCATGCGGACGCCGAGCGCGCGAAGCAGCGGCGCGCTGAGCGCGGCGCCGACGACGAAGCATGCGGGCGGCCCGAGGAAGAGCACGGCGCTCGACGCGACGACCTGCCCGGAGCTCACCTCGAGGGTGACGCGCGCGCCGGGGTGCAGGCCCTCGGGCGCGTCGAGCTCGACGCGCCGAAGGTCCGGACGGCCCGCGACGGCGCTGCATGAGCACGTCTTGCCGCAGCCTTCGGCCGGGGTGACCTCGATGACCGCCCGGCCGTCTTTGACCTCGATGACTGTGCCCTGCTCGCGCACCGGCATGCCCTCCGCACGTTGCCGCGTTCATTGTCCGCGTGGCGCGTTGCCGCGACAAGGCTTTTCTGTTGACGGGCTCGCGCGGGCGTGGAACACTTCGCGCATGCTCCCGACGAGGAAGCGGCCTTCTCGAACCATGATTATCCTGTGGCTGGCAGCAAGCGGCATCTTTGTTATCGGCGTGCTGGCCGTGCTGTGGCTGTACCATCCCTGGGTGCGCCGGCCGTGGCTTCCGACGCGCGAGGCCCAGGAGCGCGCCGAGGCCGTCGCTCGCGCCGGCGGCGGCGCCTTCCCGCTCGAGCGGCCGCGGGTGGTTGTGCATAAGGCGGCCCGCACGCTCGAGCTCTTCGACGGGGACCGGCTCGTCAAAACCTACCCGGTTGCGCTCGGGACGAACCCGACCGACCCGAAACGCAAGGAAGGGGACGGTTGCACGCCCGAGGGGGCGTACTTCGTCTGCACGAAGAACGAGCGCAGCCGCTACCATCTCTTTCTCGGCCTGAGCTACCCGAACGCGGAGGACGCCGAGCGAGGGCTGCAGGTCGGCCTCATTTCGCGCGCACAGCACGAAGCGATCGTCGGCGCGCTGCGCGAGGGGAAGCGCCCGCCGTGGAACACGCGGCTCGGCGGCGAGATCGGCCTACACGGCAACGGCAGCGGCAGCGACTGGACCCTCGGGTGCGTGGCGCTCTCGGACCCCGACATCGAGGAGCTCTTCCTCCTGCTCGAACTTGGCGACGAGGTCGTGATCGAACCGTAGGGAGGCGGCGTGCGGGACTTTTTCAGGGAAGGAAACCTTCTTCGCGGGCTGCGGCTGGCGCTCATGGCGACGCTGGCCACCGCGCTCTACCTCGCGTACGACTACCACGTCGTGCACCGCGAGTTCGTCGAGGAACACCTCGGGACGGCCGACTTGAGCGAGCGGTTCGGCCTCGACGTGCTCGGGGTCTTCGCCGCCCTCTTCATTTCGGCCACGGCGGGCTTCGCGTGGGCGAGGGGAGGGCAACTGGTCGGCTTCGGCTCGTGGAGGCGGGTGAAGCGCGACCTCGTGCTGATCGTGCTCATTGGCGCGGCGCTCGCGGCGCTCACGCTTTTCGTGCTCGAGCCGCTGCTCTACAAGCCGCTCCTCACGGAGGAGCGAAACCCGTTCCAGCCGCTCCAGGGCGCGTTCTTCGAGGAGGTGATCTGCCGATGGGGGATCTTCGCCATCGCCTTTCGGCTCTCGCGCAGCATCCGGGCGGCAGTGCTCATGTCGGCGGCGTTCAACGTGGTGGTGGGCCTGAAGTTCCTCAGACTCTTCGGCGAGGGCGTGCCGGCGTGGCAGCTCGCGGCGATCATCGCCGTCAAGCTCGTGCTCGCGACCGGCTACGCGCTCTTCTACGTGCGCAAGGGCCTCCTCTCGACGATGGGGCTGCGATTCGTGGCGGCGTTGCCGGCGCCGATCCTGGCCGTAATATACTGACCTCAGATTTGCACAGACAAGACGCGGATAGGGGAGGGACCGGCTCCAGCAGCCGAGATGACGCAGCAAGAAAGAGGGTTGACAGCGAGGGCAAAGGCTGCAATCGTTGTGTAGTTCAGAAGCAGGGTATCTGCGTGAAGGAGGAAGCGAGTCGCCGAGCGGGTCTCGCGCAAGCGGCGCGGCCACGTCGAGGCGGCTGACGAAGGCAGCCCGTTCCCCTCTTCATAACCATCTGGCGCGGCATGAAAAAAATGCCTTGCGGGGGCATGGGGGTGCTGCTAGAGTCGTGGCCAACATCGAGGGGTCTCTACCATAGCCTTGACCGCGAGGGGCGAGGAACCGACAATAGACAGGGTTGCGACCCTGGGATTTTTAAGAAGAGTTTCGAAGACCCGAGTTAGAACCGTCAAGGAAGGAGGTGAGGCGAGATGTTGAAGAAACTTCTGATTCTGCTCTGTCTGGGTGCCTTCATCGCTGTGGCAGCAATCGGCTGCGGGGAGAAGAAGGATAAGGAGCCCGAGAAGGAGAAGGAGGCGGAGACTGAGACGGAAACAGAATAGGTCCTCGTTTTCTCCTGCTTCCACAAAGCTCAGATGGACAGAAAGAGTCAGTGACTCTGGAATAGAACTTCCGGAAGGGGCCCCGGGCCGCGGCTCGGGGCCTTCCTTTGTTCAGAAGAATTCACCACCGATCTACACAGATTGACACAGATACCGGCTTCGCCGGTTTCCTGAACCAGCGTTAATCTGTGAAAATCGGTGGTTAATTCTTCTTCTTGAGGTGCGCGATGTGGCCGCGGCCCATGGCGCGCACGGCGCAGCCGAGACCGAGGTAGGCCTTGATCTTGGCGTCAGGCAGCACGGCGAAGCAGTCCACGACGGCCAGGCGCCTGCCGGCGTCGCGGACGACGCGCTGAGGGCTCAGCTTGAGGTAGGGCGCGTGCCGGGCGGCGAAGATGACGGCATGGACGCCCTTGAGCGCCCTGGCGAGGTCAGGCTCGAGGCGAAGCGCCTTGAGCTTGGCCTGGTTGCGGAAGTACCGCTTCCAGGAGTGGCCCTGCGTGTCCTGCTGCTCAAGCTCCCACCACTGTTCGAGGTAGGGGTCGTGGACGCGGACGTCGGCCCCGAGCTCGGCCAAACGCCGGACAATGAGCTCGGAAGGCGAGTAGCGGGTGTCGCCGACGTCCTGGCGGTAGGCCGCGCCGAGGAGGAGGACCTTGGCGCCGCGCACCTTCCGGCCAAGTTCGGCCAGGGCCTCTTCGAGGAGATCGGCCGCATGGAGCGCGCGGGTGTCGTTGATGTTGATGGCCCGGCCGGTGAACTGGAACACCTTGTCGGCGTCCTTGAAGCCGAGGATGTTCGTCGCGGCCCAGATGCCGAGCGCGCCGTCCTTCGGGAGGCAGTAGCCGCCGATGCCCGGGCCGGGGAAGAGGATGTTCGAGTGCGTGGGCCGGACCTTGATGGCCTGGACGACCTTGGCCATGTCCACGCCGGCGCGCTCGCAAAAAATGCCCCACTCGGCCATATAGGCTAGGATGGTCGCCCGCCAGGCGTTCTCCATGATCTTCGTGGTCTCGCTCTCGATCGGCCGGTCGAGGACGGTCAGCGGGAATTTCCTGGTGTCGAGCACCTCGTGCAAGAACTTCGCCGCACGCTTGCGGGCCGCCGGCGTGCAGCCGGCGCAGACCCGCCAGAAGTCGCGGATGCTCGCGACGTAGTCGCGGCCGGGCATAACACGCTCGAAGGAGTGGGCCAACAGCGGCTCCGAAGTTATCTTGCGTCTGCGGAACTCTCTCTGGAGGATCGGGAAGGCGACGTGCTCGGTGGTGCCCGGGGCGACGGTCGTCTCGACGAGCACCAAGGCGCCGGCGGGAATCTTGCGGCCGATGGTGGCGATGGCGGCCTTGAACGCCTCCATATCGGCCCAGCCGGTCGAGATGTCGCCGAGCGACTCTTTTACGTAGTCGCATTGGACGTCCACGACGACCACATCGGCCAGCTTGAGCGCTTCCTCAGTATGCGTGGCCACGAGCGTCTTCTTGCGCTTCACCGTACGGGCGATCATGGCGGGGACGGCGGGGTCCTCGGCCGAGACGGGCGGCACGCCGCGATTGAGCACGGGGACCTTCCAGTATGAGCGGACCGACGGACGCTGGACGCCGATGACGAGCTTGCGCGGCTTGCGGGTTTTCCTGTCCACGCTGTCGGCCACGACCGCCGCCATGACCGCGCCGACGAAGCCGAGGCCCATCACGACGACGATCTCGTGGCCTGCGCGACGCTTCTCATCGGCGAGCGCCTTGACGCGCTTGTACTCGGCCCGGTCGTTTTCAGGCTTCGGCAGAGGGAACCGTTCACCGTCCGGCGTCGTCGAGAACTTCATAGCCGCCTCCGTATAAGATTGAATGAACCACGGATTTTCACAGATCGACACAGAGACTCATAGAAGAATCTTCCAGAGCCAGCATGTGTAGTGATCGGCGCAAGCGTGGGGTAGAATGAGCGTTATGACGTCAGCCGCCCGAAAACTCCTGCGGCAGGTGTGGCCGGTGGCGCTCTTTGCCGTCGCGATGGCATACCTCGAGTCGGCAATCGTCGTGTACCTGCGCGAGATCTGGGAGATCGGCGACACGCTCTTCCCGGTCATGCCGATCTTCGCGCCTGAGACGCAGCGGCTGCTCATCATCGAGGTCGGGCGCGAGGCGGCGACGCTCGTGATGTTCGTCTGCATCGCGTTCGCCGTCGCCCGGACGCGCGCGCAGTGGTGGGCCGTCGTCATCATCGCGTTCGGCGTGTGGGACGTCTTCTACTACGTGTGGCTCAAGGTGTTCCTCGCGTGGCCGGCGTCGCTCGCCACCTGGGACGTCCTCTTTCTCATCCCGGGCCAGATGACGGGGCCGGTCTATGCACCGGTGAGCGTCTCGGCCCTCATGGTCCTCGCAGGCGTCCTCTTCCTCCACTGCGAGAACAAAGGCCGCCGCGTGCGCCTCGGCCGCGTCTTTTGGGCGCTGCTCGTGGGCGGGTTCATCCTCATCCTCGCCTCGTTCTTCACGAACGGCTTCCCCACGACGGGCGACAAGACGGAAGCCGACCTCACGTACTGGTGGCCGCTCCTCGTCGCAGGCGACGGCCTCGGCCTCGCCGCCGCGCTCTACGCCGTCCGCGGCCTCTTCGCGAGGAATTAACCACCGATCTACACAGATAAGACACAGATTCTGGTTTCGCCAAGCGAGCGATCAGTGCCTATCTGTGAGAATCGGTGGTTAATCTTCAACGCCTACAGGCCGGTGATGTAGTTGCCGACGGCGTGCATGAAGAACGGGCCGAGGATGCTCCCGCTGCGACGACGGGCGTAGCCCATGACCAGCCCGGCGAAGAACGTGTAGCCAACGTAGCCCAGCCCCCAGCTCCAGCCCCAAAACGTTATCGCCGCCAAGTGCCACAAGCCAAACAGGATCGCCGTGAACAGCACTGGCTTGGAGATCCACTTGCGCGACGCTTCGCTGGAGGGGTACATCTCGACGAGAACACCGTACATGAACCCGCGAAAGAGCAACTCCTCCCTAAACGGCGCGAGGAGGTAGGCGCTTGGCATGCGGTGGCAACACGCCCCGGGATAGGGAAGCAGGTCCCGTCCGAAAAGCAGAAAGGCCGCGTAGCACACGCCGCAGGCGACGTATATCCACCAGACCTTCCGATGGTTGCCGAGCTTTAGGCCAAACGCGTTAGGCGACCAGAAAACGAGGAGCAAGACGAGCACACATTCGACAAGCGGGAAAGCAGGCATGCCCCCAAGAAGCCGTAGAGAGCCTGGGGCCACGTGCGACAGCCACAAGACGATCGGGTAGCAGAGTTCCTGCTGTGCCAAAAAGAAGATGAGAACTAAAAGAATCCAGCCGAGCCCTCGGTGCCACCGACCTCGGGGGTTTAGCTGGATCCCCAACGCCTGACCAGCCACTCAGTTCTCCTCCTGCTCAACCTCAATGACTCTGTCACCCTCACCTTCCCCCTCGGGGGAAGACTCCTCCGGCAACGATGTCGCTTCCTCGGCTAAACGAGAGAATTCGCGGACAAGCGCAAGCGGGTCGAAAACGCTCTCCTCGAACTCCACGTCCTCCTCGAAACTTGTCAGGACGCACACAACGTCTGCACCTCTCGATGCTCCGAAGCCGTCAGCAAGATTTCCGAACAACGCCGATGAGCGGGTCAGCTCCGTCTTCACTAGAATATCTGTGTCATTGCGGAACCACAGGTCGGTGCGGCTAGACGGCCAAAGGTACTGTCGGTCATAAGCCTTCGTCATCCGGTACGTTTGCACCCTAAGAACACGACATTTTCGACCTTGGACCGTCTTTTCGCCCACGGCGCGGATGTGCTGATCCCTAAGGAACCTCTCAAAGTCATCGGGCCACAAGTATGGGAAGAAAACGGGTACCTCAGTGGGGCTGGTCGAAAAATGAGGGAAATACAACCCCAGGAAAAACTCATGATCGGAAATTACCATACCAACTCTAGGCTTCCCGGGTTCAACAAGAACTTCCCACCAGCGGCCGCCCTTTCTAATAAAGGTACTTCTCACCGCCCGCCCCTCGAGATCAATACGAACTCTCTCCGGCCCATCGAATAGGAGCGTCGCCTCCGTTCGGTCGTCCTCGTTTGGCCCCGTCAAGACGGCGGTTGCCCGGAGGCGCTTCACCCCACGGGCACGCGCCACGAGACGAGGGTCAACAATCCCACGCTCATCGTCATGCGCAATACCAGGGACAAAGGGGACCTCATATCGCAGCCGTGTGTAGCGCAGTTCCTCCCGAAGTGCCGGTGAAATGAAGTACACGCCGCCGAGGTAGGCGAGGCCGATGAGGAGGACGATGAGGGACTTGAGCCAGCGGCGGTGGGTTGGGCGATCTGGGGCTTCGGGCTCCATGTGATGATTATAAGAATTCACCACAGGTCTGCACAGATAAAACACAGCGAAAATAGGGACAGGCACCTATTTCTGTACGTGCAGGAGCGCTCATTCCACAAGGGCGTCCGGATAGGCCGAGAGACTGTAATTAAGCCGAAGGGGGCAGAAATAGGTGCCTGTCCCTATTTTCGCTACCAGCCGGCGAGGAGGTTGAAGAGCATGTGGAGTAGGGTAGGGCCGAGGATGGAGCCGGTCTTTTCGCGCAGGGCGGCGAGGTAAACGCCGCCGAGGCCGGTGACGACGACGCGCACGGGGACCTGCCACAGATCGGCCGTGACGCCCTCGATGGCGGCCCGGTAGAGCGGCCCAAGGTGCCACAGGCCGAAGAGGACGCCCGTCCACACGACGGGCGCAGTCAAGAGCTTCTTGGGGTCGTAGCGGTTGCCGGCGAGGTCAACGAGGACGGCGAAGAGGAACCCCCGAAAGATAAGCTCCTCGGCGAGCGGGCCGAGGGTGAAGAGACTGATGTTGCCCGGCATCGGCTGGTAGAAGGGATCGAGGAGCTTGAAGGCGAGCACGTAAACGACGAGAAAGAAAGCACCAATCGCGTAGAGCCACCACGCGCGGCGATGCCGGCCGAGCGCAACGCCGAACGCCTCCGGGTTGTAGCAGGTCAAAACAATGCCGACAAGGAGGAGCATGTAGGCGTGCGCGTTCGGTGGACCGACGAGCCGGTCGAAGCCGACCAGGCGCGTCACCCAGTAGATCGGCAAGAAGGCCAACCCGAAGGTGACGACCAGCGCCAGCGCTACTTTGTACGCGCCTTCTCGCGCTCGGCTATCCATGCCTTCAGCCTTTCGAAGCCTTCTTTGTCCGACTCAAACACGTCGTCCGGGATCGGGCCACTAAACTCAGCGTCGAGGTAAAGCTCGGTCCACGCGTTTTCAGAACGAGGCCATACGACGGCGCCGATGCCGCCGGTGACCGGGTCAATCCAGACCTCACGCTCGGAGCCCTTCGACTGCAGAATGAGCACGTCCCACAGTGCGCCGTCGCAGCCCCTTCGGCGCTTGCGCTCGACGTAGAGGACAGGTGGCCAACTCGCGTCGCTCATGTCCCACGTGGCAATGTCACCGCCCGGTCCATCAACTTGCACAACCTGAGTCCAGTCCGCCAGCCCCAGGGAACCACGGGTCAGCAGCAGACGATAGGCCAGCGGTGGATCCCACTGCGGCCCTTCATAAGTCACGCCCATCACAACCTCACTCTCGTCAAGGTCCATCCAGGCGCTTCGTCCGGCGAACCACAGGTTGCCCGGCCTTGCGATCCACAACGACCGCCGCATATCCCCCCCGGTCGAGATTGCCCCAGCGAATTGGCCAGGTGCTTTGTAAAAGAGCGTATAAACAAAGCCGACGGGGCGCAGCTCGAAGACAGTACGCCCTTGTTCTTCAGGTTCGACCTCGGTCAGGCGCGGATATGCTCCGCGGGCGGGGACGATCGTGGCGCTATACGTCTTGCAGCCTCTGTAGTGATCGAGTAGCCGATCCCAGGCCGCTTTGGCACCGAGGCCGTAGCGGCCGCCGTCGGTGGCACGGATGGCGATGAAGACGACGAGGGCGAAGGCGATCTCGACGACGAGCGGCATGAGGATCTTTGCGCGACGCGATTTCATACCCGGAAATTAACCACAGATCAGCACAGATGAACACAGATTCTCGCCGATCCGTGTGCATCTGTGACGATCGGCGGTGAATTCCTAAATGTCCAGGTCGGTGACGCTCAGGGCGTACCTCTCGATGAACTCCTTGCGAAGGTCCACCTGCGTGCCCATGAGTACGGAGAAAATCTCGTCGGCGGCGATGCCGTCCTCGAGGGTGACCTGCATCACGGTGCGGACCTCGGGATTCATGGTGGTCTCCCAGAGCTGGCGCTCGCTCATCTCGCCGAGGCCCTTGAAGCGCTGGATGGTCACCCCTTTGCGGCCGAGCGCGCGTACGGCGTCCACGACCTCGCGGAGCGAGGCGAGCTTCACCTCGCCGTCGTCGCTGACGAGCTCGTAGCGAGGCTTCTGCTCCTTGTCGTCGCCGTTGACGTAGTAATGCTTGAACGGGAGGCCTTTCTTCTCGAGCGCAGCGATTTTTTTCTGGAGGTCGCGCGACTCGAAGAGCTCGGCGACGATCTTGATGCCGCCGTCGGCTTCTTCTTCTTCCTCGTCCTCAGTGAGCAACTCCAACTGGCGGCCGCGGCGTTTCTCCTCGGCCTTCGTGAGGTCGGCGACCTCGCGGTCGCTCGTGAGGAACCGTTCGTCGCCGTTGATCTTGACGAGGTACAGCGGGAGTTCGCCCCCCTTGCCGCGCGCGGCGAGGTAGCGCCGCACGTCAATGCCCTTGCGGGCAATGAGCAAGAGCCCCGCCTCAATCTCAACGAGGAGCTCAAGGACGGCGGCGAACTGCGCGTCGCTGAAGGTCTTTGGGGTCTTGCCGACAGTGCGCAACTGGAGACCGGCCGCGCCGCTTTCGAGGAGGAACTTGTCCATGTCGCGCTCGTTCTCGATGTACTGCTCCTTCTTACGCGCGGCCAGGCGGTAGAGCGGCGGCTTGGCGATGTAGATGTGGCCCCCCTCGACGAGCTGCTTCATGTGCCGGAAGAAGAAGGTGAGCAGCAGCGTGCGGATGTGCAGGCCGTCCACGTCGGCGTCCGTCATGATGATGATGCGGTGGTAGCGCAGCTTCGAGATGTCGAAGTCCTCGGCGCCGATGCCCGCGCCGATCGCCATGATCATCGTGCGGATCTCTTCGTTCTTGAGCACCTTGTCAATCTGCGCCTTCTCAACGTTGAGGAGCTTGCCGCGGATCGGCAAGATCGCCTGGAACCGGCGGTCGCGGCCCATCTTGGCGGAGCCGCCGGCGCTGTCGCCCTCGACGAGGTAGAGCTCGCAGAGCGCCGGGTCCTTCTCGGCGCAGTCGGCGAGCTTGCCGGGCAGGCCGCCGCTCTCGAGCGCGCCCTTGCGGCGCGTGAGGTCGCGCGCCTTGCGAGCGGCCTCGCGCGCGCGGGCGGCAACGACGGCCTTCTCGACGATCTTCCGGCCGATGGGCGGGTTCTCCTCGAGGAAGGCGCCGAGGCCGTCGTTGACGATCTGCTGGACGATCCCCTCGACCTCGGGGTTCGTGAGCCGGATCTTCGTCTGGCTCTCGAACTTCGGGTCGCGCAGGCGGACGCTCAAGACAGCGGCGAGGCCTTCGCGCACGTCCTCGCCGGTGAGCGAGATCTTCTCGCTCTTCGCGAGGTTGTGCGAGCGGATGTAGTAGTTGATCGTGCGCGTAAGCGCGCTCTTGAACCCGCTCTCGTGGCTCCCGCCGAAGATGGTGCGGATGTTGTTGACGAACGAGTAGAGTGTCTCCTGGTAGGCGTCGCTGAACTGCATGGCGAGCTCGACCTCGACGTCCTCGCGCTCGCTCTTGAAGTAAATCGGCTTGCGGTGCAGGGCGTTGCGGTTCTTGTTCAAATGCTCGACGAAGCTCACGAGGCCGCCGGTGTAGTGGAACTGCTCCTCGCGATCGGCGCGCTCGTCCTTGACGGTGATGGTCACGCCGGCGTTGAGGAACGCGAGCTCGCGCAGCCGCCCGGCGAGCGTGTCGAAGCTGAACGCGGCGTCGTGAAAGATCTGCGGATCGGGCTTGAACGTGATCTTCGTGCCGGTGCGCTTGCGTTTGCCGATCTCCTCGAGGGACGAGGCGGTGTGACCGCGCTCGAAGCGCATCTTACAGACCTTGCCGCCGACGGAGACCTCGGCCTCGAGCCACTCGCTCAGCGCGTTGACGCACGAGACGCCGACGCCGTGGAGCCCCGCGCTCATCTTGTAGGATTCGTGGTCGAACTTGCCGCCCGCGTGGAGCATCGTGAGCACGACCTCGAGCGCGGGTTTCTTGACCGTCTGGTGCATGTCCACGGGGATGCCGCGGCCGTTGTCGTGAACGCTCACGCTGTTGTCGGCATGGATCCGCACGTCAATGCGGTCGCAATAGCCGGCCATCGCCTCGTCAATCGAGTTGTCCACGACCTCGCGCACGAGGTGGTGGAGGCCGGTCACCCCGGTGTCGCTCACGTACATCTCGGGCCGTTTACGCACGTGCTCGATGCCCTCGAGCACCTGGATGCTCGTGGCGGTGTAGGCTTTCCCGCCTTTCGGCGCAGCGACAGGGGCCTCCTCGACGGGCGGCTGCTTGGGCGCTTTCTTCGGCGCCGCCGCCTTCTTCGGCGTCGGCTTCTTCTTCGCCGCCGGCTTCTTTGCCGCCGCCGCCTTTGTTGTCGGCCGCTTCTTCGATGCTTTCTTCTTTGTTGCGCGGGCCATCTAGCGGTTCTCCCACTGTGACACGTCCCGGGCAACGCGGAACCGGATGTCGTTAATGACCGCGCCGCCGAGGCACCGTTTGAGCTTCTGGAGCATCTTGGGCTTGTAGAAGCGCGCGAGCTGGTCGCGCCACACGCTGTCGCGCACCTCGACAATGAGCGTCTTGCCCTCGGTCTCGACGGGCCGGGCGCTATAGGCGATGGAATCGCCGACGACCTCGCGCCAGCGCACGATCACGCGCTCGATCGGCCCGCCGGCGCGGCGCTCCCAAGTGCGGACGATACCGCCGACGAGATCGCCAACCGACTGCGTTCTCCCCCTGGCCATACAGTGCCCTTCTCTTTCGCGACCACGAGCCGAGGGCCGGGCCGCCAAGATATTCGTGCTCTATACTAGAATGGCAGGACCGGGCGAGTCAACTGCTTTCTCGACGGGCGAACGCATAAAAACCGCCGGCTGGAACGTTTGCCGCACCGTGCCGAGAGCCGCCGCGATCTGGGCTACTCGGTGTCCTGGAGGCGCATTGGCATGAGGACGTGGAGGAAGGGGCCCTCGCCACGCACGACGGCGGGACTTAGTGCGTCGGTCAGCTCGAGGGTGACCGTCTCCTCGTCCATGGAGCCGAGGGCGTCTTTGAGGAAGTCCGGGTTGAAGGCGATCTCAAGGCCTTTGCCGTCGTACTTGGCGGGCATGCTCACGCGGGCCTCGCCGACCTCCGGCGAGCTTGACGTCATGACGAGCTGGGCGTCGCCAAAGCTGAGCCTTATCAGGTTCGCCTGGTCGCTCGCGAGCAGGGCGGCGCGGCGGACCATCTGCAGGAACTCGCGGCGGTCGAGCTCGGCCTTCTGCGTGCTGCTCTCGGGGATGACGCGCTCGTAGTCGGGGAAGGTGCCGTCAATGAGGCGCGAGACAAGGAGCACCCCATCAAGCTGGAAGGCCACCTGGTTCTTGGCGAGGAAGATGCGGAGATCGCCTTCCTCGCCGAGCATGTGCTGGAGCTGCTCGACGGCTTTGAGCGGGACAATGAAGTCGCGCTTGAGCTTGACGTCCGGGCCGAGCTCAGCGGTGGTTTTCGAGAGGCGCCGCCCGTCGGTCGAGACGAGAGTAAGCGTCTGCTTGGCGATGATGAAGTACATCCCCATGAGCGCGTAGCGGTTGTCCTCACGAGAAATCGCGTAAGCGGTCTTCCGCACCATGTCCTTGAGAAGGGCCTGGCTGAGCGTAAACGACTCCTTCTCGACGAACTCAGGGAGCTTTGGGAATTCGTCCTTGGAGATGCCGAGGATGCGGAAGTACGACTCGCCGCAGGTGATGGAGGCGACGTCCTTCTCATCAATCTCGACCTTGACCTCCCCCTCAGGAAGCTCACGGAGAATGGCGAAGAGCGTCTTGGCTGGGATCGTCGAGGCCCCTTCTTTTTTGACCTTGCCCTCAGCCTTGCACCGCATGCCGACCTGGAGATCGGTCGCAGTAAAAACGAGCGCATTATCAACGGTCTCGACAAGGATATTGGAAAGGATAGACAAGGTGCTCTTGGTGCTGACGACGCTCTGAACCCTTTGAACAGCCTCGAGGATTTCTTTTGTTTGAATGGATGCCTTCATGCGCGTTCCTCCGGACCTGCTCACATACATTCTGAACTACGAAAGCTTAATTCTGTAATCCAGTAGTCGTATTAGACGATGTGGACATCTGGATTATCCAGAGTCGGCCCCTGAGCGCTCCGTTCTGGGTGCCGAGTGGGAGCCGTGTGGATGACTGGCTGGTTGTCCACACGAGCCGCCTCGCTGGCGGATGCTAACACGGCGTCCACGGGGTGCAAACAGAATTTTTCACACGGGGCTATTTCTGGAGGCTCCTCGAAAGGAACGCCGTGGTGAGCTTTAGCTTCTGATCCTCGTCGAGGCGGTTCTTGATGAGGCGGTGGCCATGGATGATGGTCGAGTGGTCCTTGCCGCCGAAGGCCTCGCCGATCTCCTGGAGCGTGCAGGAAGTAAGCTCGCGAGCGAGGTACATCGCGATCTGCCTCGGGAAGGCGATCGCCTTGGGGCGGCGGGAGCTTTTCATGTCGGCGACGCGGATGTCGAAGTGCTCGGCGACGCGGCGTTGGATTTCATCGAGCGAGATCTCGTGCTGGTGCTCGGCCACGAGGATGTCCTCAAGGACGCTGTTGCAGAGCGAGACCGTGATCGGCATGGACATGAGCGAGGCGTACGAGGCGACCCGGATAAGCGCTCCCTCGAGCTGGCGGACGTTCGAGCGCACGCGGTCGGCGAGAAAGTAGGCGACGTCGTCCGAGATGGCGATGCGCTCGCCCTCGGCCTTCTGCCGAACAATGGCGACGCGCGTCTCGAAGTCGGGGAGCTGGAGGTCCACCACCAGGCCCCACTCGAAGCGGGAGATGAGGCGCTTCTCCATCTGGTCGAGCTTCGACGGCGGCCGGTCCGACGAGACAACGATCTGGCTGTGGGCGTCGAAGAGCGTGTTGAACGTATGGAAAAACTCCTCCTGGGTCTGCTCCTTGCCGCAGAGGAACTGGATGTCGTCAATGAGCAGCGCGCGCATCGTGCGGTAGTGGCGGCGGAACTGGTCCATGCGGCGGCTCTGGATGCTCGTGATGAGGTGGTTCGTAAAATACTCGCTCGAGGTGTAGGTGAGGCGCGCCGACGGGTTGGCGGTGAGCATGTACTGGCCGATGGCGTGCATGAGGTGGGTCTTGCCGAGGCCGGTGCCGCCGTAGATGAAGAGCGGGTTGTAAGCTTTGGCCGGCGCCTGGGCCACGGCCATGCAGCCGGCGCGTGCAAAGCGGTTGCAGGCGCCCTCGACGAAGTTGTCAAAAATGTACTTCGGGTTGAAGGCCGTGCCGTCGCCATTGCCGCCGTTGAGGGGGGAACGGGCGGCGGCGGCTTTTTGAGGCGCCTCTTGGGCATCGTTCTCCGGGGCGTCGGGCTCGGGGGCCGGACGGCGGTCAAGCGCCTCGTTGATGACGAGCGCGAGCCTGGGGGGCTTGTTGGGCACGTGCTGCTTGAGGGCGCGGGCGATCTCGGCGCCGTAGTGGTCGGCGATCCAGTTGCGGACGAAAACGTTGGGGACCTCGACCGTGATCTTGTTCGGGTCGAGGCGCGCGGCGACGCACTGGCCGAACCATCGCTCGAAGGTTTGGGGGTTGACGCCGTTCTTGATCTCGTCGAGCACCGATTGCCACAGCGCACGCGCGTCCACTGTCATCTCCTTTACCACTCTGCGTAGTACGCTACGGAGCACGAGTCCGTGGCGCAAGGGCGCCACACACGTTGGTCTGGCGATGACCTTGAGCACAGCTCGGCCCCGTCATAGGGCTTCAGGCCGCGGGATGCGATCACGGGCGTCTCCTCCCCAGCACAGCACACAACCAGCCACACGACGAGGCAGAGGATGCTTGTTCCCCAGATGCAGCGCCTTGGGCGGCGAGGAGAACGTGGGACACGACACAGGTGCCATTCTCTCCGGGGCCGGGACATAAACCCCGTGGACTCGACGACGCGCCGACTCCCGCACGAGTTCGGCACGGCGAGTCCACAGGTTATTCACACGCTATTCACAACGGCTCCGTTCTCGTCGCCGAAAGCCGACGCATTATAGCGAGGGCCTATCAGGGTGGCAAGTCTTTTTTTTAAATTTCTCGCGGTTCGGCGGGCCGGGGGGGTATACTCAGCGCTGTTCCGGCGCGGGGGAGGTGGGGGTTTCTCGACGAGGAGTGTGGTTGTGCCGGCTGGTCCAGAAAACGGTCTTCTTTTCCGCGACGATGCATCGCCTGCGGGAGGCATGCGTCCGCAGTTGGAGTTTAACATCGGGCCGCCGCCGTCCGACGAGGCGCTGATGCGCACGTTTCAAGACGGGGGCGAGGCCGCGTTCACGGTGCTCGTCGAGCGGTACGCCGCCAAGGCGCTGAACTACGCGTGGCGGCTCACCGGCGAGTTCGCGCTCGCGCAGGACGTGGCGCAGGAAGCGTTTTTCAACGTGTACGCGCGGCGGCGCGCGTTCGGTGCGGGGGAACGTTTCTTAACGTGGTTCTATCGAATTGTGGGCAACCTTTGCCGGATGGAGTGGCGGCGACGGCGTGCGCCGCGCCCGGCCGCGGGGAAATCGCCGGCGGACGATGCGCCGCCTGAGCCGGAACTGGAGGAACGCGCAAGCCGTCGAGAGATCGAGCAGCGGGCGCAGGATGCAGTTCTCGCGTTGCCGGAGAAGCTGCGGCTCGTCTTCGTGCTGAGCCTCTATGAGGGGCTCAGCTACGGTGAGATCGCCGGGGTGCTCGGGTGCTCGGTGGCGACGGTCGCCGCGCGCAAGCGCGCGGCGGTCCAGCGGCTGGGAGGGAGCTTGGGCACCGTGGGGCGGCGTTTTGAGGGGGAGCCGAACTGATGAAGTGCGCAGCGGTCCGCAAGCGCCTGGCGGCGTACCTGGATGGCGAGCTCGACAGGAGGACAGGCGAGATCCTCAAGACGCATCTGAGCCTTTGTTCGGCGTGCAGCGTCGCGTACGACCGGATGCGGAACGCGCTGGGGGCGGCGCGCACGTGGCAGGCGAGGCCGCTGCCGGAGGGGTTTGGCGAGATGGTCAGGGGGCGCGCCGCGCTCGGCGAGCGGGCACGGCGGGTCAGGTTCAGGCCGGCTCTGAGGGCTGGGGCGGTGCCGCGCCTTGTGTGGGAGATTGGCGCGGGCTGTCTGATTCTCGTGATAGGTTTTGTGCTGGGTCATCTGTTCTGGCCCGGGCAGGTGGAACGCGGGGGTTGCCAGGGCGGCGTGTCGGAGCGCCGTGTTCCAGAGCGCGTTGAAGTCGAGCCTTTAGAGGATTTCGTGACCCACCACCGGGCCAAACCGGAGAGCGTGCATAGCCGGCCGGTGCTCCGGGAGATGCTCCGGTGGCCCGAGCACCTGTACAAGGTGGTTGTGGGGCGTCCGCTGCAGGAAGAGCGAGCGTATGATGAGCGGGATGTCCCGCTCTCGGGAGGAGGGACGGAGCCATGAAGATGTTTTGGGTATTTGTGTGTGCGGCGATTGCGCTGGGGCCGGCGGACGTGCAGCAGCCGGTCGGCCCGCCGCCGATGGGTCCTGAACGGTTCGAGGCGCTGTTGCCGGCGGGGACTGTCGTGTACGTCTCGGTGCGCAACGTGCCGGCGTTCCTGGCGGACATCAGGCAGACCCCGATGTACAAGGTGGTGTCACAAAAGGGCTTTTTTGACGGGTTCCTGCCCGAGGCAACGCTGGGGGAAATCCAGGGCTTCTGGGGAAAGTATGTCGCGCCGCTGGGCGAGATTTTTGGCGGCGAGGTGGCCCTTGCGTTGACGACGTTTAAGGGCGTGGGCGGCATGCCGTCGGTGGTGCTGCTTGCCGATGTCGGCGGCCACGAGGCGGCGCTCCAGAAGTACCTCGGGGAGAACATCCTCCCGCTGCTTGAAGGGGCGGCCGTCGAGCCGGAGGAAATGACGGTCGCCGGGGTGACGGTAACGAAGATCGTGAGCGAGGAGATGTTCGGGCCCCGGGTGTTCTTCGGGGTGAAGAATGGCGTGCTGGCGGTCTCGATGGAGCCGAACACGCTCGAGGCCGTCTTCAATGCGCTCGGCGGCCCGAGCGGCGAGACGCTGGAGGCGGACAAGATTTTTGCCGAGTTTCGCAACGCATTGGGCGAGGTGGACTTTTTCGGCTATGTGAATATCGAAGCGTGCCTCGAGAAGGCGTGGGAGAACGCGGCTGACTGGGGCGGTGGAGATGATTTCGACAGGGGTCGTACGACGTTCAGCGCGATCGCCGGCTTCACGAAGGTGCGGGCCGGTGGGATGGGCATTGCCCTGGGGCCTGATGGGGGCACGACGACGATCCGGGTGTGCTGCGAAGGCCCGACACGTGACGTGTTCGGCGTGCTGGCGCGGACGGCGCCGCCGCTCAGGAGCGTCAAGTATGTTCCAGAAGACGCGGGCTGCTTTGTGGGCTTCAGCTTTGGGAACTTCGTCCAGCTCTACAGGGACGCGCTGGGCGTGCTCCAGGCGTACGACGAGGCTACGGCGTGGTCGGAGGCTGAGGACGGTTTCAAGGGAGCGATTGCCTGGGTCGAGCAAGAGCTGGACCTGAGCGTCGAGAAGGAGATCCTCCCTGCGTTTGGCGGCGAGGCGGCGGTCGCCGGCTGGGTGCCCGAGGCGCTGGCGATCCCGCCGGCCGTGGCGATGATCGAGATCAAGGACGAGGCGGCGGTGAAAAAGCTCGTGGCGCAGCTCCCCGGCGTGCTCAACAACTTGGCTGGCAGGGAGATGGCCCGGATGACGGTCAAGCATAAGGAGATCGAGATTACGACGATCGCCGTAACGCCGACGGTCACGCTGGCCGTGGCCGTGGTGGGCGATTTCCTGATCGTCGGGACAAGCGCAGCCGCAGTGAAGAAGGTGATTGACACGGCCGCGGGCGGCAAGAGCCTTGCTG
>Ga0180431_10001023_pt1 | contig 39238 bp, 27 predicted proteins | sample SS_ome_11_FD_132459 | JGI IMG/M metagenome (GOLD analysis project Ga0180431, IMG submission 132459) | Hypersaline lake sediment archaeal communities from the Salton Sea, California, USA - SS_1_MS_1 metaG | ecosystem: Environmental > Aquatic > Non-marine Saline and Alkaline > Hypersaline >... | reverse complement strand
GGCAGCATGGGAAACCGACCGAAACACCGCCCGGGCGAAGGCGAACTGGCAATTCACCGCTGATGACGCACGGATCAAGTTGCGGAAGCTGTATCCATCAATTGAGTAGCGACAGAGCACTAGCGTATGTGTGAGAAGTCGGGGGCGGGTTGCGGCTGACTTAGGATAGGCCGAACCTGCGGCGGTTGCGGACCCCGGCTTGTTTGGGTGAGCGGGAATTCCGGAACCCGGAACCCGGGACCCGGATCCCGGGACCCGGCTTCGATGCCCAGCGGGACAGTCCCCTTTTTCAGAGACGCTCCTGACGTCGCGTTTCTGAAAAAGGGGACTGTCCCGCGGCGCCTTGTGTCTCCCGCGATCCCCCAGTAGGATTGTGCCACCCATACACATCCGGAACGGCCGGAGGCCGTGGTTCCAGGCGTGAGGGAGGAGCCCGCCATGTCCGCAAGGCTTTCTGCCCGCACGGGCTTCACGCTGATCGAGCTGTTGGTGGTGGTGGCGATCATCGCGCTGCTGATCTCCATTCTCTTGCCGTCTCTGAGCAAGGCCCGCGCGCAGGCGCGGACGTCGGTGTGCTTCTCGCGGATCGGGCAGCTCTGCAAGGCGATGTTGCTCTATGCCGACGCCTACGACGAGGTGCCGCCCTTCATGGGTCGGGGGTGGGAGAACGCCGATGAGCTGTCGACGGGCGAGTGGCCGGCCGGGTCGGGGATCTCCGTCGAGCAGTGGGCTTACCTCGAGGACTGGCTCATGCCCGATATGCCCGACTACTGGCTGACGTCGCAGGTGGACGGCGACTGGCCCGATCACGCTCTGATTCGAAACGGGTCGCTGTTTGCCTACACCCGATTCGAGAACCTCTACCGGTGCCCGGAGTTCGAGCGGCTCGGACCCGGGATCAAGACGCAGAACAGCTTTAACTACACCCGGTCGCTGCTCGGCCGGAAGTGGTTCGACCGTTCGGATCCCGAGGGCCAGGACGGGTCTCCCTGGCGGGCGGAATACGATGGGCCGTTCGGGGCGCCGGGGCCGATCATCAGGATCAGCCAGGGCCACGTGCCCGCCAGGATGTACATGCTCGTGGACGAACACTGGCGGCGTCACTGCGCGGCGCCGCTCGATGAGTGTCAGGAGGTCGCGCTGGAAGGGTTCCTGGTCGGTCAGGACTGGAACGGATGGATGGCGGCCGATCCCATCTTCTACATGCTCGCCGACGAAGGGGGGCAATACCACGATCCGCCGGCCATATCGCCGGTGATCCCGCCCCAGGTCGTCCATTTTCTCAAGCCGGTCAAAAGCGCAAGCCGCGCGTTTTACGACGGGCACGTGGAGCTCGAGGTCGAGCCGCTTCCGGACCGTCTCATCGATCTCGGCTGGGGCCTGGAGGCGTTTCTCCTCGGCGTGGGCTTCTGGAACTGGACCGAAACGATGTTCTTCACGCAGCGGGGCAAGGCCCACGTCGACCTGGGCGACTATTCGCCTTTCTGAGCTACCAACAACCGGGAGTGAACCGTCTGCCGGCGCTCACCAGGCTAGCTCGCCGTGGAACTCGACTGTCCGGTTCCCCGGCGTGATCTGGCCGATGACGTCAGAGGCGTATCCGTTCTCGGCGAGATGGCGTCGTATCTCGTCGGCTCCGGACGGATGGGCGACGAGTGCCATGCCCACGCCCATGTTGAACGTGCGGAGCATCTCCTGCGGGGGAATATCTCCGGCATCACGAATGCACTCGAACACGGGCAGCGGGCGGATCCGTCCAAGATCGATGGACGCGCTGAGGCCCTCCGGGAGGATCCGGTTGAGGTTTCCGCCGATCCCGCCACCCGTGATGTGCGCCAGGCCGTGGAGCTCGGGCATCGCGAAGAGTTCCTCGAGGCCCGCGTAGTAGCACAGATGCGGTCGCAGGACGGCGTCGAGAAACGTCCCGTCGCCTACCTTCCGGGTGACAAGCGCGCTGTCGCGATCGATGAGGTGTCGCACGAGGGTGTACCCGTTCGTGTGAAGCCCGTTGGAGGCCAGCCCGAGAACGCAGTCTCCTTCCTTAATCCGGGACCCGTCGATGATCCTGGACTTGTCGACAACGCCGACGATGCTCGCGCAGAGCACGAAGCGGTCGGACGGGACGACGCCGGGTTGTTCGGAGGTCTCCCCACCGACGAGCGTGCACGATTGGTCCCTGCAGGCCTGAGCCATGGACCGGACCAGCTCGACGATCACCGGCTTGTCGAGCTTCCCGCAGATGATCGTGTCGAGCACGGCGAGCGGCGTGGCCCCCATGACGATGATGTCGTTGACCAGATGGTTGATCAGATCGTAGGCGATCCCTCGGATCTCCCCGTGCGCCATCGCCAGCAACTGCTTCGACCCGGGTTCTTCGGTCTTAAGGACGAGCACGGGGGCTTGGATTCCGGGAAACGTGGCCTCGAACAGGGACGCAAACGGCCCGAGTCGATTCAGGACCCGCGGGTCGACCGAGTCGAGGTGCGCGGCCATCTCCTTTTTGGCGGCGTCGGCCACATCGATGTCCACGCCTGCCTTCTGATAGGTGGCTCGTTCGTCCAAGGTCGCGTCTCCCTTCAGCGCGCCCGCATGCGGGCATCAGATCGACGGCGTCGGTCGGATCTGACAGCTCCGGATTCTAAGTCCTCCGTCCCCCAGATAGAACCGTCGCCCCACAAGGTATGCCATGCGTCACCGTGCGTCCCTGCGAATCCCAGGCCCTGACCCCTGACCCCTAGCCCCTACCCCCCCTTGGCACGTGCGCAACGGACCGCTATCCTCCCACCCCTGGGACCCCAAGAGGTCCGAGAGCGAGGGAACCAGGCGATGTGCTGGCGGATGGCGATGATTGTGGCGATTTTGGGCCACACGGCGCCGGGGGCGACAGGTCGGCAGACCTCGTCGGTGGTTCTGACGCCGGACGGCAAGACCGTTTGCGCGGTCAACCAGGACAGCGGGAGCGTCAGCCTCTGGAACTGGGCCGGCGGCGGGAAGGTCACGGAGATCAAGGTGGGGCAGGAGCCCCGCACGCTGGCGGTCTCGCCGGATGGCAAGTGGTTGTATGTGACCAATCAGCGGTCCCAGACGGTCGGCGTCGTCGACGTCGCGGCCGGACGAACTTGCGCAAGCATCGAGGTCGGCGGTCAGCCGTACGGCCTGCTGCTCAGTCGCGATGGCAAGCGGGCGTTCGTCTCGCAGTATGCCGGCGCGTACATCGACGGTACGTATGCGCCCGGCGCCGTGGCCGTCATCGACCTGGTGGGCCGACGCGTCGTCAGGCGCGTCGCGACCAAGCCCAGGCCTTGGGCGATGGTCATCCGGGACGACGATTCGGCCCTGTACGTCACGCACTACCTGCACGTTTGCCACAAGGGCATGGTCTCCGAGATCGATCCCGCCGCGGGCAGTGTCCGGCGGGAGTTCGTCCTGCGCGAGGACGACATGGGCGGAGGGCAGGCGGGCGTGGTGAACGGCCTTGCCGGCATCGCCCTGCATCCGAAGGGCCACCGGGCCCTGGTCGTCGCCATGCACGCCAACACGCGTCGCGGTCGGCTCCTGAACGGTCAGCCGCTCAGCCACAAGACGACCGTTCAGGCGGCCCTGCGCATCATCGACCTCGAGCGGAACGCAGAGCTGTATGACGCCCGCATGTTGTCCAGCTTTGCCGGTCAGCCCGTGGCCGTTTCCTCCGCGATTGCGTTCGTGGATGCCGAGCACTTCATCGACTTGTACTTCTGCTCCGACGACTTCAAGGTGATCCAGTACAACGAGAAGGGCTACGTGGCCGAACGCGCGATCCGATCCGTGCCCGCCGGGCCGACGGGCGTCGTCATCACCCCCGATGGGCGGACGGCGTTCGTCAATAGCCGATGGGACCGGAGCGTCTCCCAGATCGCCTTCGACGACGTGCGGAAGCCCGTCATCGTCAAGACCGTCCGCATGACGGCCGAGCCCTGGGACAAACAGCGCATCCAAGGCGCGATCCTCTTCCACAACACGCGCGACACCCGCATGACGGGTTTCCGGTGGATGTCGTGCGGCGTCTGTCACCTCGACGGCGGCGAGGTCTCCGACGGCGTTCTGTGGGACCTGACGCTCGAAGGGGCGCCGCGGAAGGTCTCCAACACGATGGACCTTGTCCTCACGTCAGAAACGTCGCCGCCGTTCTTCCACCGAGGGGAGGACGACGTGGTCGCGCCGTTGGAGCGTTTCGTGAAGATCTTCCATCGCGGGTCGGGCTTCCGCGATAACGCGGAAACGTCCGAGGCGTGGCGGGGGATCCGCGCCTACATGAACGCCCTGACGCCCAGGCCGAACCCGCACATGGCGGGCGGACGTCCTCGTCCCGAGATCCGCGACGCGGTTCGCCGCGGGCGGAAGCTCTTCTTCGACCCGCAGGTCGGGTGCGCCGCCTGTCACAAGGGTCCGAACTTCACCGAATCCGGGGTGGGCCCGAACGCGACGCTGTACGACGTCGGGACGGGCAAGAGGCTCGACGTCCCGTCGCTGCTGCACCTGTGGGACACCGCGCCGTATCTGCACGACGGACGGGCGGCCACGCTGCGCGAGGTGATCACGAAGCACAACCCCGATGACCGTCACGGCAAGACCGGCCACCTCACGAAACAGCAGCTCGACGATCTGGTCGCTTTTCAGTTGGCCCCGTGCGAGGAGTCGACGAAATGAGGCGACTCCAGAAGGCCGGACTGCTGGTCCTGATGCTCTCGTGGTCGGCGTCGACGCGGGCACAGCAGATCGGCCTGGAGCCCTCGGAGCTCGACAGCCATCCGACCGTGGCGGAGTTCCGCGGGGAGATCGCCCGAGCTGACATCGTCGTGCGGGCCAGGATCGTCAAGATCCTCCGCCGCAGAGAGGGCAAGCTGGGCGACGAAGACGTCATCATCCAACCGGTCCGCCTCTACAAGGGCGGATTCGATTCGGAGTTTCCGTGCGTTCGGCTGGAGCTCTACCAGTCGCTGCAGCGCAAGAAGGGCGCCCGGCTGCCCAACGTCGGCGAGGAGGCGATCCTGCCCGTGGAGATCGCTCAGCCCTACACCGGCGCCAAGCCGCTCGCCGACGAGAAGGTGCACTACTTCGTGAAGTTCTTCTACACGGTCGGGAAGGACGGGGCGATCGGCTCGCCCTTCGGTCTTCCGTCCGATCTTGCGGCGCATGCGACGCTGCCGCAGTTCGAGCGGCTGATCTTGGATGAGATCGAGCGCCCGGAACCCGAACGGATCGCGTACCGACCTGCCGAGGTGCTCTTTTTCGACGACTTCGACGACGGTTCGGTCGCCGGGTGGACGTTCTTGGCGGGCGGGCGCGGGTTCATGACCGAGCCCTTCAATCAGTGGAACGACGTGACCTGGGTCGGTCCGGGCAGTGCCCTGCGGAACAAGGCCCCCAACGGCAAGGAGAAGCCGCCCACGCGCATGACGCAGGATCCCAAGACGGGGGTGCTCCGCGGCGAGCGCAATGGCACGCCGATCGAGCTCGGAATCTTCAACGGCCGGCTGCGGCTTCGAGGCGGGCACTACTGGCTGCACCTGGTGGCCGTCGCGGGCGATCCTGAGTGGACGGACTATCAGCTCGACGTCGACATCTACAACCGCAACGATCCCGCGCTGAACGGCAGGGGGGACATCGGTCAGGTGAACTACCTGAAGTTCGGCCCCTACGGCCGGATCCACGTGCCCAACCTGCCCGAGACGCGGGGCGAGCATTCGTTCGTCGGCGTCGAGTTCGGCACGTTCGGCAACTATGACGTCTCGGAGATGACGTTCGGCAACAGCGCGTTCCAGATCCGCTGCAAGTATCCCGAGCCGCCGCAGGTCTGGCGGGATCACAGCGTCCTGCTCCGCACGACCCGCATCCTCGACTTCCAGCCCTGGCCCATTCCGCAGGACAAGAAGATCCACGTGACCGCCAAGTACCTCGGCCGGCGCGTCGAGGGATGGATCGACGGCAAGAAGATCCTTGAGGGCCTGATCCCCGAGGACCATCCGGGGGCGGCGCGTGGCCGGATTGCCCTGTGGGCCTTTGAGACCTGGGCCGAATTCGATAACGTCACGGTCACGCGTCTGGTGCCGATTCGGTAGCGCCGTCGGGATTGAGCGATGAAGATCGTTGACGTCAAGATCCACAAGCTGATCGTGCCGATGAAGCCGGACACGGTCCACTCGCCGGGCGTCGAAGATCCCCTCTGCGCCCCTGACCCGGTGACCGGCCGGCGCGCGAATTTCTGGGAGTTCCCCAAGTGGATCATCGAGCTGATCGCCGACGACGGGACGATCGGCCTGGGCGAGCCGCGTCGGGGCGACCTCGGCGAGGCCCTGAGGCAATACGCCGACCTGATCATCGGCAAGACGCTGGCCGAACTGCCCGTGGGCAACCTGCCGCTGCCGCACGGCGACGACTACGAGTCGTACATCATCTACGAAGCCTACGAGATGGCCTGGTTCGACCTGCTGGGCAAGCACCTGGGCGTGCCCGTGTGGCATCTGCTCGGCGGCAAGCGGATCGACCGCGTGCCGATCGACTACTGGATGGGCCGGGCCAGTCCCGAGGATACCGCCAGACGGACCGCCAGGGCGGTCGAGCTCGGCTTTCACGGCGTCAAGATGAAGTGTGCGCTGGGCGACCCGATTGCCGAGCGTGCCGCCGCGGTTCGCCAGGTCGCGCCGGACTTCTCGATCGTGTTCGACGCCAACGAGCGCTTCGAGACCGCCGAGGGCGCCATCGAGGTCTCACGCAGCCTCGAGGCGTTCGATCGCGTCTGCCTCGAGAGCCCCATCCCGCAGGATCGACTGGATGGGTACGTTCGTCTCCGCAAGCAGATCCCCCAGCCCATCGCGCTGCACCTGACCAGCCAGCAAGCGCTGATCGCCGCCCTGCGCGCCGACGCCGCCGATTACTACAACCTGCTGGGCCCGCTGAAGGAGTTCACCGAGTGGGCCAAGCTCGCCCAAGCCGCTGGTTGCCCCACGTGGCGTGGCACGGGCATGGACCTCGGTGTCCGCGACATGAGCAGCGTCCACGCCGCCGCCGCCGCGGGCTGCCAGCTTCCCTCCGACATCATCGGCCACGTGATGCGCGAAGACGACCTGATCGTCGAGCCGATCCGGATTGAGCACGGTTGCGCAGTAGTTCCAGATGGACCGGGCCTGGGTCTTGAGCTCGACCGCAAGGCGCTGGCAAGATATCGATCAGAGTGAGCAGTGAGAGATGGGTCGAAACGACCCATCCTACACCTTCGCCGTCGCAGAGGGTGTCCCGTGCAGCGAATGACCCGGAAGGTGCTATTGGGATTGCTTCTGTGCGTCGTCGTTGTTGGGGGTGTCTGGGGTGTGCGCTGGGCTACGCGACCTTCGGTGCAGGAGGTGCTCGCGGATTTCCACGCGGCGGAAGGGCGTGCAGAAGACATGCTGATGGATCCTCTGATCCTCAACGCCGATCTTGTTGCCCCGGCGATCGTCATGGGAATCAAGGATCCCGATATGGACAAGCGGCGGTACGCGGTTGCGTTCCTTGGCATCGCCGACATTCGGGACGCGCTGCCCGTGCTCCGGACGATCCTTGCAGACGCGACGGAGAAGAGCACCATGCGTGGCGATGCGCTGGAAAGCACCTATCGCATGGAACGCGAGGCGGGCTTGGTGCTCGCGCGGAAGTACACGGATCAGGACGGACACCTGGGGCATGTCGCACGGGGCCTCACAGAGGGTTCCTGGAGGCTGCGCACCAGGACGTACTGGCAGGCACTCGTGGGGTACCACGAATAGGCAAGTGGGACGGGTCGTCGTCCTCCGGACCCGCCACTTCGTTGTAGCAGAGAGAGATGGGTCGGAACGACCCATCCTACACCTTCACACCATCCGTATGGAAGGGACATCACCATGGCCAAAGGCGAAGGTGGGCTCTCGTTCCTGAGGCGACTCCTGAGCAGGACCTCGGACAAAGCCAGAGCCGAGATGCTGGCTTCGTTCATAGAGATCCTTGAACGGCCCGACAACCCCAATCTGGCAGATGATGAAGAGGAGCGCATCTTCAAAGACCCCACCACTGGACGCCTCTACACCAAGGTTGTGAAGATCGACAGAAAGAAGATGGTTCCCGCTCGCTCGGCGCCTCCCTATCCCGATCCCGTGGAGATTGCTTTCACGGAGGCCGACCGGATTAGCGTCGAACACGGTGGTCAGTCGTACGAGCTGAGTGTCCATTTCCGGCCGGCCAGTGAAGATGGAGACGATATCCTCCAGTCATCCTCTGCCGAGGGGTCTCACCTCGTTCATCCAGAGGCGATCTGGGAGCAGGTGGTCAGCCGACAGGGCGTCTTTCTGAGCGACGTGGCGTCAGCCAAGCTCGATCAGCTCAAGAAGCAGCCGTGTCTTCGAGTCAAGTTCATGGACGATAGCAGGAACTACCACGACGTTTCGATCGGGGAGCTGCGGATCAGTGTCTTTGGGAAGTACCAGGGCGTGAACTTCTATCTGCTCACGCACGACGATGATCTCCTCGTGGCCACGGAGCAGATGTACGACGCGAACGCCGATGAGGTGCCTGTTTTTCTGACAACGCTGCAGAAGGAATTCATCTCAAGGACATCCGCCGTATTCGACCAGTACGACGAGATGTGGTACTACAGAAGCCCCTAGCCAGGTTACGTAGCGCGGGCCCTCTGGATCCACGGCCTCATTGTTTCAGAGGCAGGGGTGCGTGGAGAAGGCTAACAGTTGGCGGGCCATGATTGATGCAAAAAAACATGCTCGAGTTCGTCGGGGCTTTCATCAACTCACACGACGCGATTGGCACGAAGCTGCCGACGCGGTTTCCGTTTCGCAGGCTGTACGGGCACTGTGTAAGGTGCGCGTGCTGGGCACGGCGTTTGGCCGTGGCAGAGGGCGCGGACGTAGAAGTGGCTCAGGTCAGCGCGCTGTTCCACGATATCGGCAAGTCCGTGGACCATACGCTCGAGGGCCACGCCGAGGCCGGAGCGCGAATCTGTGATGACTATCTCGCGTCCGTCGGTTTGGACGACGGCAAACGGGCGCGGATTGTCAGTATCGTGCGGAACCACATTCACCATGCGCGTGGTGACGGAGCGACGCTCGAGGCCCGTGTGGTAAGCGATGCGGACCTTCTCGATGAACTGGGCGCCTTGACCGTCCTGTGGGATGCAATGGCCGAGGGCGCCAAGCCGGATTGCTCGTTCGATTCGGCATTCGAGAGGATCGCCGCGGCATCTGCAAAGATCGGTGATTCGGGACTCGACGCGTACCACACCGCCACGGCCCGCGAGATTGCGATTGGCAGGCGAGCATTCCTTCGTCAATTCGTGGACAACCTGGCCTATGAACTCGGTCGGACCGACAGCGCTGATGGCGCCGAGTAGACGCGTAGGGTGGGTCCTCTGGACCCACCGCTTCGTCGTCACAGGAAGAGGTGGGTCGAAACGACCCACCCTACACGTGGCAGGCGTCGGTAGGGCACGACGGATGGGGACACGGCGATGAAGCACACCATAGACATCGATGGCGAGCGGCGTGACATTGAGATCAAGGCGATGGACGAGTCGTTTGTCGTCTACCGCAAGATGTACGTGCCGCCGCTGACCGCTGAGAACATCGGGACGATCGGGCCCCATGACGACGTCAAGCAGCTGGAACGGTTCAGGCGCGAGGGTTGGCTGAAGGTCATGGAGGCGTTCTTCAGGAAGGAGATTCGGGCCATTGGCAGTTGTGCCGTCCTGGCGTGGGACGGTGATGGCGTGATCGGCAAGATGCACTTCACCACGCGCGAGATGTGGGACGCGTTTCGGCAGGCAGGGGGCTGGTACTGCGTTGACCACGAGAGCATGCCCAAGATCATCCAGGGCCTCAGTGATGAGCAGATCGGGGACCTGCTTGCGTCGCCGAGCAGAACGCTGTACGTCCCGTGCTTCAATATCGGGCATTTCGATGCGAGGTATCACGGCAAGGGAATCGCCTCGGCCATGATCGCGTTCCTGAAGGACTGGGCGCGTCAACGCAACTGGCGGCGGATCGAGATGCCTTCGTGTCCGGATGTCGTGCCATACAAGGTGCTCGGCGGTCACGTGCTTCGTCGAAGCGGACTGGAGCGCAGGGGGTTCCGCCTTGGCCGCCAGGAGGGGATCAGCGCCGAGGAGGCCGCCGGTCGCAGAGAGGCTATTCGTAGGATACTCTCTGGAGAGCTCTGGCCTCAGAGCGATTGGTACATGAAGTTCTGCGGGGACGACATAGCGAGGGTTCGGAAGCTGGCTTCGGACGATCCATCTTGGGAGGGCGATTGCGACCAGGATTACGTCATGGCGTACGACCTTCGCTCGTCTGGATCCTCGTAGGGCCCCTGCGGCTCCGGTCAGACACAAGTAGGGTGGGTCCTTTGGACCCACCAGTCTGTCGTCGCAGAAGGAGGTGGGTCGAAACGACCCACCCCAATTGGTCACGCTCCCGAACTTGTGTCGCTCGCTCTTTTGCGATCGACGGCTTGCCAGGCGACGACGATCACGACCAGTGTGAAACCTACCACGGGGATGAGCCAGAGGACGGTGTGTAGTCCGTAACGGTCGGCGAGGGCGCCGACGGCGGCGGGGCCCATGAAGCCGCCGAGGACGCCGATGGCGTCCATGAGGGGGATGGCGGTGGCGGCGCGATCGCCGAACTTGGCCGAGGCGATCGCGTACATCGTGGGGGCCTGGGCGGCGATGAAGGCGCCGTTGAGGAAGACGAGCACGAGGCCCACCGAATAGCCCGGGATCAGCAGGATCAAGACGTACATTAGGATCCCGGCGGCGTAGCAGGTGCCCAGGACGGTTCGGTCGGTGAACCGGCCGCTGACGAACGCCCCCATGAGGAGCCTGCCGACGAAGACGCCGGCTGCGCTGGCCGAGAGCATGAGGCCGACCCGATCGTCACCGACCTGGTCCCTGATCTGGAAGAACCGGGCCGTCCAGGCGACGATGTTCCCGGCGGCGAACATGTCGAGTACGACCAGCAAGCCCAGCAGCCAGAAGACGCCCCGATTGAGCAGCCCGACGGTCAGGAACTTCGCTGCGTCGCCGAGTCGGGCGATGATCCCGCCGCGTGCGGCGGCCGGAGCTGGGCCGTCCGATACGGCTGGTTGTCCGAGGGCCCGAAGCCGTCGGCCGGCGAGCAGCCAGAACGCGCCGTACCCGATCCAGACGACGCCGGCGAAACAGAGGAAGATCAGCTGCCAGTTCGGCACCTTCTCGAGCAGATGGCCGAACAGGCTGCTGCCAACGGTGGCACTGCCGGCGAAGGCCGCGGTGGCCCACATGAACATCCGCTGCCGCATATCGGCGAAGTGGGCGGTGATCACGGCGCTGTAGGCCGACAAGATCCAGAAGTCTCCGAGGCCGATCACCAAGGCCGCGATCAGCACGTGAAGGTACGTCTTGGCAAGCCCCAACAGCAGCGATCCTGCGCCGATCAAGATGACGGCCAACGCTCCCGAGCGCCTGGCTCGTATGGTCTCGGTCACGTACCCCGAGACGAAGAGCGCGACGATGCCGCCGGCGAGGAAGAACGACTGGAGCTGGCCCTGCTGTCGAAGGTTGAGCTTAAACGTCTGGGCGATCGTGCCGAAGAGCAGCGGCATCAGATTGATGGTCAGGCCCTGGAGGATGACCAGGACGAAGATGAACGCCACGAACGGGCCCCGGGGTTGGCGCTTGTGGATTTCGTGCACGGCATCCGCTGTCGGGTGGTTCCCGAGGTCGATTGCGTTTTGGTCTTCCGTCATGAATCCGCCCGCCAGTCTATGGCATGGCCCTCGCCGGTTTGTTCGGACCGATAGGCAGCGGCGATGACGGCCTGCAGGTTGCGGGCGTGGATCAGGCCGGGGAGCCGCGGGGTGCGCGTCCCTTGCTCGATGCTCGCCAGCAGGTCCGCCATCAGGCCACCAAAGAGCGGACGCACCGGGGCGGTGAGTTCTGGCGGATTGGCGCAGAATCTGGCGCCGTCCAGGCAAGGGCGATACGGTTCCGGTATGGGGCTTTCACACGTCCCTTCGATCATCGGGTCCTGCCAGTTGGGGCCGGTGGCGACGAGCTGGCCGCGTTCGCCCACGAACTCGGCGCGATAGGCCACGTCGGATACCCAGCTCTCGCGCAAGACGAAATCGACGCCGTCCTCCAGCTCGATCCACAGGTCGACTTCATCTTCGATGCCGGGAAAGGCTTTCGGGCTCACCCGCCGCACGCGGGCCGTGACGCGTCGGGCGGCTGGATTCCCCAGCACGAACGAGACGGCCGACAGAAAGTGGATGGAGGAGGACATCAGGATCCCTCCGCCGGCGATGCTCCGATCGACGAGCCATCCCCGCGGGTCGGCGTCGGGTTGGGTGAAGCGCGGGTCTTCGTACATGTTTCGCCCGAAGGCAACCCGCACCAGGCGGACCTCGCCGATCGCGCCGCCTTGGATGAGGTCTCGCAGGACTTGGTAGGCCGGCAGGTAGCGGTGCACCAACGCCACGCCGATGATTCGCCGGAGGTGTGTCGCCAGGTCGACCATGCGGTCGGCCTCGGCCAGATCCATCGCCAGCGGCTTCTCGATCAGGACGTGCTTGCCGCTGGCTACGGCCTTGCCGAAGATCTCGGCGTGCCATTTCGGCGGGACGCAGATTACGACCAGGTCGACGTCGTCCAGCGCCAACAGGGGGTCGGTATCGCTGAAGACATGCGGGATGCCGAACGGGTCGGCACGCCGCTGGGCCGCGCCGCGATCCACGTCGGCACAGGCGATTATGTCGGCCTCGGGGTGGTCGCGGAGCGCCGTCAGGTGGGATTCGCTGATCGCGCCGCAGCCGATGATGCCCACACGAACCGTCATGTGCCTCTCTTGCTCATCAGATCATTCCTTCGACGGCAGGTTTGATCCAACCCAGGTACGTTCGCGGCGACTCGGAGTAGTTGTAGAAGAAGACGGCGTCGGCGCCTTGCTCTGTCGCCGCTTGGACACATTGCCGGACCTGTTCGGCGTCGGTGACGCCCCTGGACTCGCCGGATGGACCCAGGCCCAGACGGAACCCGGCACGAAGCTGTTGATGTGATGCGATTCGGTCGTGGGCCTGTGAGGTCAGACGGGCGACTTCATCAGGATCCTTGCCGTAGGCGCCGGCCAGGATCACGTCGTAGGCAGGGACATGCTCGGCGCCCTCCAGTCGGACCCCCGAGGGGCGAATGTCTTCGCTGATTTCGGTGATCAGCGAGGCGACTTCAGCATCCAACACGGCGAGGTAGTCGGCGAGGATCGGATGCTCGGCGAGAAACTGCGCCATCGCCTCGGGCAGGCCAGCGGGTCGTTGGGGGGCGCCCGCCAGGCAGGCGTCGAGGTGATCGCGCACGATTTGCCGCAGCGGTTCTGCGTCGATGCCGGCCGACGCCGCCCGCGCGGCGTCGTGGGCGGTGAAGCTGATGTCCAGCAGCTCGCTCTCGAGCGGGCCGAGCGGCGTCAAGTTACGTTCATGATGATGCCCGTGTTTCCGCCCCCGGTAGTTCGGTGCTTCCAGGAAGATCGACTGCAAGGGGTACTGCGATGCGAGGTCCTTGACCAGTGCCCGGACATGCGCCCGGACGGCGGGGCTGGCGGGGCAGAGCGCATGCGGGTAAGGATCGCCGAAGGCGTTGCGGACGGTGTGCTCCGGGTGCTTGAGCCCCAGGCGGGTGTTGTGCGTGCAGACCGTCCAGGCCGTCAGTCGCAACCCAAAGGCGTCTAGACGTCGACCGACTTCGGCGAACCAGTCTGTCTGTTCTGCGATCCCGGCGATCTTGGGTTTCAGGGGCGTGGCTTCGTAGAGGGTCTCCGTCGGGTGGAAGTACGCCACGCCGTCTTCGGTAAGATGGCACTTCCGCCGAGGATTGTGCGGCAAGAGAAACCAGCCTGCGTGGTAGACGCTCGCCAGAAACAGCGAGGTCAGCCCGGCATCGGCGGCGAACTGCAGTACCGTGTCGGTGCCCTCGTCCTGCAGGTCCCAGGCGAATACACACAGGGCCGCGTCGGTCAGTTTGCGATTCTGATTGGGCAACTTGAGGATCCTTGGCTGCCGTCTTACTGCCCCAATGCTGTCGCCTGCTGAGCACTACACGGACAGGTGGCTAACGTCAAGGCAATCTGCGGGCCCGACAATCCGCGACTCGCCGAGAACACTTGTGGCCCCTGTGTCCTGACGGATCAGGCTCGGTCGGCGAGGCCTTGACAACGGGGGAGGATCCGGTCTGAGTACTAGATCGTAACGAATCCTATTTGGGAGCTGTGACGGATGGCGCCTTCCAAAGGAGAGGTCGACCGACGCATGCGTGCCTTCGTGGACGCCTGTCGGCAGGGCGGTCTGAAGATCACGCATCAGCGCACCGAGATCTTCCGCCAGCTCGTCAGCACGGAGGATCACCCCGACGCCGAGACCGTCTTTGCGCGAACGCAACGGCGCATTCCTACGGTTTCCCGGGATACGGTGTACCGAACGCTTGCGTTGCTGGAGGCGCAGGGCTTGATACGGCGGGTCGACGTCTTTCGCGGGCGGGCGCGATTCGACGCCGTGACGGAGCCGCATCACCACTTCATCTGCAGCCGATGCGGTCTCGTGCGGGACTTCACCAGCAAGACGTTGGATGCGTTTAGGCCCCCGAGGCAGGTTCTGTCGTGGGGAGACGTGGCATATGCACAGGTGCAGCTGCGGGGCACGTGTGCGAGGTGCAAATCGAAGAGAAGTCGCGAGCAACCGACCCGATAGGTCGCTCGCCCCTGTGGTTCGGGCGTATCACGTTTGTGAACAGGAGACGTTGAAATGAGCAAGACCGAGGACAACTTGAAGGCGGCGTTTGCCGGTGAGTCGCAGGCAAGGAACAAGTACACCTACTTCGCCGAGGTGGCCAGGAAGGAGGGGTATCCCTACATCGCCAGGATCTTCGAGGAGACGGCCGAGAACGAGCGGCGACATGCGAAAGACGAACTGAAGTTGCTGAGCGGCATCGGCGATACCGTCGCCAATCTGAAGGAAGCGATCGGGGGTGAGACCTACGAGACGACCAAGATGTACCCTACGTTCGCCAAGGAGGCAGAAGAGGAAGGCAACGCCGAAGCGGCCAACCTGTTCAGGCAGATCGCCAAGATCGAGAAGCATCACGCCGAAAGGTACAAGCGGCTTCTGGAGATGGTCGAGAACGGGACCGTCTACAAGAGAGCCAAGCCCGTCGTCTGGAAGTGCAGCGTCTGTGGATTCACGTACGAAGGCACGGAGCCGCCGCCGAAGTGTCCGTGCTGCAAGCATCCGAGGGAATACTACGAGCCAGCGGACTTGAGCATTTCGGAGTAGTGCGTCGGTTGTCTGCCGGCTTCTGCGGGACCGTTCGCTGATCGAGCCCAATCCATCGTCTGTGTTCTGGGTGGGCGATGGGTCGGGTCGGGTAAGCCAAGCCGGGCTCTGTCGCGCGCGGTCGATCGTCCTTGTCAAGGAGGGACGCCATGGCACGGTATGAGTGCGATGTCTGCGGAACGATCGTCGATGAGGAGACCGAGAAGAAGACGTGGGACGATATGCCCGATGACTGGTGCTGCCCGGTTTGCGAGTCTGGCAAGACGCATTTCAGCCGACAGGAGGACGGGGCGGCCTCGCAGATTGGTCCTCCGGGGGCAGACGCCGGTGATACGGACGGCTATCTTGCCGAGTGGCGAAGGATGTCGGACGACGTGGAAGGGCACATGGCCGACATCCACGCGATGGCCGAGTCCGGGCAATCCATTGCCGAACCCATGAGGACGAGGAAACGCGTCGTCGCGTGGGACGATATTCTTATCAAGGGCGCCCAGCTCGCCAAGCTCCCGCTGAACGAAGACGCAGCGGTCAACACAACCACCGTCATCGGCCCTGCGGCGAAGCGTCCGTTGGCGATCGACACGCCCATCTACATTACCCACATGTCTTTTGGGGCCCTGTCGAGGGAGATGAAGGTGGCGTTGGCAAAAGGAAGCGCCGCCGTCAGGACGGCCATGTGCTCGGGGGAGGGCGGCATCCTGACCGAATCCCTCGAGAACGCCCACAAGTACATCTTCGAGTACGTGCCCAACAAGTACAGCGCGACGGAAGAGAATCTCAGGCGGGTCGACGCCATCGAGATCAAGATCGGCCAGTCGGCCAAACCGGGTCTGGGCGGCCATCTGCCCGCCAACAAGGTGACCGAGGAGATCGCCGCCGTTCGGGGTTTTCCACCGGGGACGGACATTACCAGCCCGGCCCATTTCGACGACATCCGGACCCGGGAGGATCTCAAGGCCAAGGTCGATTGGCTCAGGGAGGTGTCGGAGGGCAGGCCGATCGGCGTCAAGCTCGCGGCAGGACACATCGAGGCGGATCTGGCGGTCGCTCTGTATGGCGGTGTGGACTTCATTACTATCGACGGGAGGGCCGGCGCGACGGGCGCTGCGCCGAAGTTCGTCAAGGATGCGGCGTCGGTTCCCACGATTTTCGCCCTGAGCCGGGCAAGGGCCTACCTGGATGACGTGGAGGCGACGAAAGTCACGCTTGTCATCACGGGCGGCTTGCGGATCTCGCCGGATTTCGCCAAGGCGCTGGCGATGGGCGCCGACGCCGTGGCGATCGGGACGTCGGCGCTGATGGCGGCAGCCTGCCAGCAGTACCGGATCTGCAACACGGGCAAGTGTCCGATCGGCGGGACGACGCAGGATCCGGCGCTGCGGTCCCGGCTCAGCATCGAGAAGTCCGCCCAGCGCGTGGCGAACTTCTTGCGGGTCTCCACCGAAGAGCTGGAGGATTTTGCCAGACTGACCGGGAACGATGACGTGCACAAGCTTGGCGCCAGCGACCTGTGCACGACGAACTCCGAGATCTCCGGTCATACGAAGATCCAGCATGTTTAGATATCGCGTCGCGACGGGCGGTTGGTCCTGGTTGGAAGGCTTGCCTGATACGTTTCGCTTGTTCTTGTCTCACAGGAGCGTGCAAACATGAACGCCGACTTCGAGATCCTCGACGAGGTCCCAGACTTGTACCGGATCATCTTGCTCAAGGTGCTCCGCCGCACGCCGGGGGTGTTCTTCGACTGCCTGCCGACGTCAGCCTTGCCGCGGATCGATGCGCTCGACCGCGTGATTCATGAGGGAGGCGCTTGTTCTCCGGGTGCGGTGGGTGACGTCGAACGGCCCTGGTACCTGCATCCGCACCAGGATGACAACTTGCTCGTCTTGCACGGCATTCGTTACGTCGATATCTACACGCCCGCGCATGGGCAGATCGAGCGCTTCGTTGCCACACCGCATCGGGTCGAGAGGAATGGGACCGTCATCGTGGACGGTCCTGCGATGCTGGTCTGGCCGCGCGGGGTCTTCCATCGCGTCCGAAGCTGCCAGAAGAATGGTTCGGCTTCGCTGAACTTCGCGGTTCACTACGAAGGGTTCGAGATCCGAACGAACTTCAGCGTCTACGACCTCGATCCAGCCACGGGGGAATACCGGGTCATCCGCGAGGGCCATCTCGACCAGCCGGGGTAGCGGGGCGCGATGTTGCCGCAGCCGGTCTTTTCGCTACGAAGCTGTACCGCCCCGACACGACCTCGAAGGCCGCATGCCCGTCTTGCAGGCGAAGAAGCCGGACGCCCTGGGCCGTTGCCACGGGCGCGCCCCCCTCGGTGATGTCTTCGACACTGTCGGCAGGGACGTACACCGTGGCGGTCGTGCTAACCGGCACGAGGACGTCCAGATGCATTGCTGCGTCTTCGATTCGCCACGCGCTCTCGATTCTACCGCGTATCGAATCGTAGGTTGTTCGGGCGAACGTCAGATCGCCCACCACACCGGGCTTGATGGTGAATTGCCTGAACCCGGGAGTTTCTTCATCGGGGCGGATTCCGCCGATGCCCTGTATCAGCCACGCGCCAGTCGATAGGAACGAGTTGTGGATGCTGGAGTCGCCCGGGAGCCAGTGTTCCCACAGCGTGCTTGCGCCCTGGGCGATCATGAAGCCCCATCCCGGCCAGGTTCTCTGTGTCACCATCCGATGGATCAGGTCAGATCGGTCTTCGTTCATGAGGGCATCGAGCAGGTGGTGGCTGCCGAGCACGCCCGTATCGAGGTGCCCGCTCCGCGTCGTCACGATGTCGTCGGTCAGATTGCCCAAGACGCGCCGGCGATGGTCGGCGGGCACGAGACCCAGCAGAAGCGGAAACGCCAGATATGTCTGCTGTTGCTCGCCGGACGTGTACCGGCCGCGCTGGACATCGAAGAACCTCTGGTTGATCGCCGTCTTGAGTGCGGCGGCCTTGCTGGCGTAGCGCTCTTCGTCCGCTTGTCTCCCGAGGAGACGCGCGATCTTGGCGAGCAGCGAGACGTTCTGGTAGTAGGTGCAGTTGTTGAAGAAGGTATTCTCCTCTCGGTTCGGCCAATGCCCGGAACACGGGAGCGTATCTGTTTTCCTGCGAGGCGAGGCCCAGTCTGCCAGGAACTCCCAGATGCCGGGCTTGCGGAGCGTGTAGTAGGCCAGCAGGCCGTCCTTGGATTGGGAGTCGAGGAACTCGATCCACCGACGCATCGCGTCGTAGCCGTCCGAGAGGATCCGTTGATCGCCGCAGTACACGTACAGGTTCCACGGCATGACGACGCAGGCGCCCGACCAGGCCGGCCCGCCGCCCGATCCGATCCGATAGGGGGCCGTGTAAGGGACGCTTCCCGTCCGGGGATCCTGTCCGTCCTGGAAGTCCCGCACCCATTTCGTGTAGAACGCGCCCGTGTCGAAGTTGAGCAGGGCCTGCGTCATCGAGGCCTGTCCTTCCGCCCCGTAACCGAGACGCTCGCGGTGCGGGCAATCCACCTGGAGGCCGCCGAGGGTGAGGCACCGATGCGTGTACGTCACCGCCTGGTGCAATCGGTTCAGCAGGTCGCTGGAGCACTCGAACGTGCTGGTGGCTGCGGAATCCGTCTGAATCAGGAAGGCCTCGGCGTCCTGGAGTTTCGGCTCGGTCGAAAGACCGGCAACCTTGACGTAGCGAAACGCGCGGTAGTTGAGCTGTGAGCAGAACACCTCGTTGCCCGAGCCGGCACAGATGTACCGGTCTGCCTGGTTCATGCTCTCTACAAGCTCGTTGTCCTTGCCCAAGTGTCCTGCGTAGTAGGTCAGGTCGATCTGATCGCCGCGTTTTCGGGAGAGGCGTAGGCGAAACCAGCCCGTCAGGTTCCTGCCCATGTCGTACACGTACTCGCCGGTGGCCAGCTTGGAGACGGACACGGGCCGAATCGTCTCGCTGATGCGGTTGGGCTGGATCATCTGTGCGGATAGGATCAGGTCAGGGACCTTCGCAGGAGCGGCGGCCTGCCAGGCGGAATCGTCGAACTCCGGCAGGCTCCAACCGGTTTGCTCGTGTCTGGCGTCGTAGACTTCGCCGCGCGGGAACTCGCCGAACGGCGTCACTGGACTCCGACAGGTTCGCCACGACAGATCGGTCTTGACGCGGTCCTCGGTGCCGTCCGTGTAGGTGATCACCAGTTCCAGCAGCACGGCAGGGCGATCGCCCGTGACGCCGTGGACGCCTTTCCAGTACCAGCCCTTGCCCAGCCAGATACCGATCGCGTTGGCGCCCCTGGCCAACTGGTCGGTCACGTCGTGTGTGACATAGAGGAGGCGCCTGCTGAAATCGGATTGTGCGGGGTCCAGGACGTGATTACTGACGCGCTGGCCGTTCAGATACAGCTTGTGATAGCCCAAACTCGTGACATACACCCGGGCGCGAGACACGGGCTTGGATATGCGGAACGACTTGCGAAGGTAGGGAAGCGCCGCGTCTTTGCCCGCCCCGGTGATCCACTCGGCCGTCCACTCCTTGGCCGGGAGCCCCATCTCCCACCAGGTTGTCTCGCCGTCGGGCCCGACGCGGTCATCCTTGTCCCAGACCTTCACCTTCCAGTAGCACCGCGTGCCGGATGACAGCGGCCTGCCGGCATAGGCGATGTGGATCGATTCGGCCGACGTGACCTTGCCGCTGTCCCACAGGTCAGCTTGTTCTGCGTCCAGCTTCGCTGGGTCGCTGGCGACCAGAATCCGGTAGGCCGTTTGTTCTTGACCGCGAGCGTGTGGGTCTGTCGCCCGCACCACCCAACTCAGACGCGGGCAGGGAACGTCGATCCCCAGCGGGTTGACGAGGTACTCACACCGAAGCTCCTCCGCGATGATCCCCGCCTGACTCGGTGTCCCGATTGCCATTATGACGAGCCCCACCAACCATTCAGCGTGATGTTCTCGCATTCGCTTCCTTGTGCCAGCGGTTCGTCGCTGCGCAGAGACCTGCCGAACGGCTGTCTCAGTAGAACGCTTGGACTTTGATGGTCTCATCCGACGGTTCCAGGTGAATCGTCTGTTTCGCAGGATCGATGCTGCGATGGTCGTGCCCGTTGACTCGGACCGAGTGGATCGGCTTGCCTTGCGGATGCCGCAGTCGGAGCACCAGGGCCTTGGGCTTCGACCGGGTCGGCGCGTCGATAACAGCCTCGATGACGCCCCGGCGGATCGCCGACACGATGCTGTAGCTGACCTTCCCGAACCGCGTGGGGGCGTTCCGGACGGCCACGCGCATCCCGTCGCCGAGCCAGTGGGTCGTCACGAACGGTGCGAGCCACAGGTCCTGGCCCCGCTCCATGACCAGCATGATGCGCGTCTGGCAGAGGAACCATCCTGTCTCGTGCGTCTTGTTCCAGCCGCCCCTGTTGCTGAAGTGCTCCCAGAACGAGAGGTTCTCCAGGCTGAGCAGTGAGGGGATCGTATTGAAGTAGCCCCGGATGAAGGGCTTCACGTCGTCGCGGAGGGCGTAGATCTCCACGCTTCGGCGGTAGTAGGGCTGGCACTTGTTGAACCCGCCGAGGTTGAACCAGTCCTGGCGGACCTTGTCGGCCGGGTAGTCGCCCAGTCCGCCGCGGAGGAACTCGACGTCCTCCACGTGGTCCATCATCCAGGCGACCTCCTCGGTGAGCGGATCGATGACGCGGTTGACGACGAGCTGGTGGGCCATGGCGTTCTTGCACCAGGCCCGGCTCCCATCCTCGCCCGGGAAGAACCCACCGACGTCGCCAAAGCAAGTGATCAGCGGCGGGTAGGCGGGCACCCAGTGTCCGGTGCTCAGCCGGAGCACGGGGGACCGCGCTTGGGTCCACCGATACGCACGCAGGATGTCCTGGCGATACTGGCGGGCATCTTGGGCGAGCGTCTTGGCATCGGGATGGTCGACCTCGCTGAGCACGCGGGCGGCCTCGGTGAGGCCGGCACAGTACTGAGCGGCCTGGAACGTCGTGAACGTGAACCGAGGCCAGTCGGCAAACACCCCGGCCGGTACGAGCCCGTATTCGGGGACCTTCCGACCGTGGGCGTCGAGCCGCTTTGTCTTGGCCCGTTGCCGAGTGATCCAGCGGGAGGCGCGGGCAATCTCCGGCGCGACGCGCTGGAGCCACGGGCGGTCCTGCGTGCGATCGTAGTGTTCGGCCAGCGTCCAGAGGTGCCAACCGGTTCCCATCATCGTGTAACCGGTGGTCAGGTACCCCGCAGCGTTGTAGCGCTTGATGAAGAACGCCAACCCTCGCCGGGCGAAGCCGTGATGGCCCATCATGTCCATCCCGCGGATGATCGAATGTGACTCGCTCTCCAGCGGGCCATAGCGATCCGCCGACGTCCACGGCGAGACGCGTTGGCTGCCGTCTTCGCACCGGGCCGCCAGCATGCAGTGGACTTGGGAGGCCCGGATGGCATCGGTCAGCAGCCGATCCGGGAGGTCGATCTGCATCGCCGGGGCCAGAAGCTCGCGCCAGTAGGCTTCGACGCGTTCGGGCCACTTGGAACCATCCTCGAAGAGGGCGAGCTTGTCCGCCGCGACGCGCCAGGCTGGGAGATAGACACAACACCGTGCAGCGCCGCGCGCTGGGAGCCTGCCCGCCAGGGCGACTTTGCCGGACGTGATATTCGCGTGGAGCGGCTCGGCGTTTTCTAGGTCAATGAACGCCAGGAGGCGGTCGTCGGCCCTGGCGATCACGCCGCCGCCGCTTCGTTCGAGTTTGACGATGGGTTTGTTGCCCTTGATGACCAGCGCCAGTTCGAGCGAGGCGTTCTTGGCTTCAGACGCGGCGTTCTTGATGTCGTACTCGACGACACAGACCGCGTGCTGGCGATACCAGACCGGCGCGCCTGTCGCGGGGGCGTCTTCGATCGGCGCGACGAACGTTCGCTGTCGATAGACGAGGCCGCCGCTCGTGACCCTTGTCACCGGCATCGGCAGCCACTGGCCCTCGAGGTGACGTGCGATGTCTGTGGGCTGCCCCTGGCCAAACCGGGGGCGGAGCTGGCAGGCGAAGTTGCGAAGGGCGTATTGGCCCTTGCTGATCGCATCGTCCGGCTTCTCATAGCGTTTGAAGCTGACCACACCGTCGCGATGGGCCACGAACTTACGGTTGTCGCATGCCAGCGAGAGCATCATCGGGCCGCGATCCTGAACGGGGTTGTGGACCGTCTCGAGGGCCTGGGCGAACGACTGGTCCGGAAGGTCGCGGACCCGCTCCAGGACGGTCTTTCGCCCCGCGATCTTCTCGAGGTAGGCGTCGAGCGTCGTGGGGGGCGGCTCGCGCGTCACGAAGACGCCCGCATGGCGGACATAGACGGCTTCGTTGGCCATCACGTCTTCGACGGCCACGCCGAACGGCGTTCCCAGCCCACAGAAGCGCAAGACGGTCCGGTCGGTCTTGCATCGCCGTGGTCTGGTGTAGCGAACCTTCAGCCGGAGAGGCCTGGCAGTATCCCAGGTGCACCGCACCGGCGAGCCGCCGCTGGCCGGGTCCACGATGACGCCGTTGTACACCTCGATCTCGCAACGTTTGCCCGAGACAGGTCGGGCCGACTCGATCCGAATCTCCGCGTCCCGCCAGGACGAGATCGTCTGGGCCGACAGCGACTTGACTACCGTCGGCTTGGCGCTCGCGGGCAAGACCCACCGGACCTTCTGCGTGGCCGCCCGGAGATTCTTCGGATAGACCCGCCAGGTCCATCTCCCATCGCCTTCCCGGACACCGGGCCCGAGGGTCTGCCACTTCCCTTGCCAGGCCGATTGTCCGTTCCACCCTTGCGCCTGAATCGTCTTTCCGGGGGGAATGTCAGCGGGCTCGGCAAGCGTCAGCGTGATCTGACGGAGGAATCTCGGCTCGATCCACTCCAGGCCGATGCAGCTCACCCCATCCTGCCAGACCGGCACGGCGTACGTGCCGTCGGCGGCGGGAAGCAGCTGCTTGGACATGAAGACGTCCTCGGCAGGCATCTCTTCGGTCCGCTTCGCGCGCGTCCCTTCCAGGCGTGCTGGGTCGGACGTGACGACGTGACCGAAACGGGCGATGTCGACGCTGGGTCTGGCCCGGCGTATGTCCTTTGCCGCTGGGTTCCGAATCAGCCGTGCGTTGGCCCAGTTGGCGGCGTCGCACGTGATCCCGTCACCGGCGTCCCGGACGATCAGCAGCAGCTCATCCGCGCCCTCGACGGGAATGCAGACCTTTCGCGACGGATCCTGTTCGGTCATCACGCCGCTGTCGAACCGCTTCTCGTCGTCGACCAGGACCTGGAAGACGACCGATCCGGTCCTGCCGCCTTGCCACTGGACGCCGATGTCGGCCTCGAAGGTCTTGAACGCCCCGTCCAGCTCGACCAGGATCTCGCCGTTGGCGTGGCAGCCGAGACCGCGGTCGTAGGAGACGTCCTTGATCCGAAGCCGGTTTGGCTTTCGGTTCGGCGGGTGAGCCACTCGGTTCAGGCCGAGGATCCCCCAATCCTGCACGGTGTGGGTGATGCGATCGGCCGCGTCATCGGCGAGATACTGCACCGATGCGTCTTGGGCTATCGCCGGACCTGCGACCAGACAAGCCAGCATGCATGCCGTGGGCAGCGTTGGCTGGGTATCACGATGCGCGCCCGTCATGTTGCCCTCCCGATGCGATGCGCCCGTTGTCTCGACTACCAGGTGAGTCGGACGGCGCGGACCTTATGGTAGATTCCCTTGCCGTAGCAGTCCGGTCCTTTCAAGCCCGTGGAGAACAGGAGCCACGGGACCGCGATGGCGTGGTGTCCTGTGGGACGTTCGATGCTGAGCCCTGTGTGGGGGAGTTTCTCGTCTGCCGGGAAGACGGGGAGCAGCGTGAACGTCCTGCCCTTGTCCTGCGAGGACAGGGCCACGACGCTCCCGTCGAGGGTGGCGGTGAGGTAGATGCGGCCCTGAGCGTCGATGCTCAGGGGCCCGCCGCCTCCCAGCTTGCCCGCGTCGAGCTTGGGGGATACGCGTTCGCCCACCACGTGCCGTTGCCACGTCTTGCCGTCGTGATGCCAGATCTCCGGCCCGGTGACGCTGATCCACGGACGCCCCTGGGCGTCGCACGCGATCCCTGTGGTCTTCAGTCCGGTATCTGACCGCTTGAAGAAGGCATCTGCCCGAGGCGTCACGGGAAGGTCGAGCGTCGATCCGTCGGCCAGTGTCCACGTCTTGCCGCGATCGCGGGACATTAGATGGCCCGCGCACTTGGCGGCGCCGTTGAAGAAGACGTCGTAGCCGACGTGAAGGCTGTTGTCAGGACCGATCGTCATCCCGTTGTGGAAGTGTGTGTATCCGGACTTGATGGGCGCGCGGGCCAGGGGCTTCGGCTTGCTCCAGCTGCCTTCCTTCTTCCGGTACTGATAGATGAGCTTTCTGGGCATGCTGCCGCCCCGGTAGACGATGTGCAGCGTATCCTGATCGTCGCAGACCACGGCGGGGTAGGTGGCGTGATCGCCAAAGTCCGGCAGCTTGACCCACTGTGTCGCGTCATTCGGTTTGGCCGAGCGGCAGTGATGGAAAGGACCGTGGTGAGGGCCGAAGATGATGTGCAAGACGCCCTTGCTGTCGCACGTGAGGGCGGGGCCGCCGTGGTTGTCCTTGCCGTCGCCCACCTTGACGGGCGTCGTCCACGTGCCCTTGGCGTGGTCGTGGGTCGCAATCATGGCCTGGGAGATGGAATCCAGCCAGGCCACGTGGGTCCTTTCATCGACGGTCACGATCTTGTTCGTCGGTGCGTAGCGAGTCGCGCGGGTCGACCCACGCTCGGAGAGTAGCTTGACGGCGGCGACGGTGAGGGTTGGCTCGCTTCGCTGTTCCGCCCGGCTTGCGTAACACAGCAGCCCGAGGACGACGAGCGCGAGCTTATAGGAGGGGTGCCCCATCCTTCGGTGGCCTTCGCGGAACGCGAAGGGGGCCGAAGGGTGGGGGACGGAATCGTGCTGCCAGGGGCGATTCGCGCTCCGTTCGGTCCCCCACCCTTTTCGAGAGTCCGCGTTCCGCGGCCACTCGAAAAGGATGGGGCACCCGCCCCGGATTCCCGTTCCGCTAGACCAGGAGGATGACGTCTTCGCCCCTATCATCGTTTTCTCCTGACTTCCAGAAGACACCCAATCCGTCACGATCGCATCCCCCTTCGGTGTTTGCGTTACGACGGGGCATTGCCCCAATCGGGCACGTCGAGGACCTCGCCGTCCTTGAGGGCGGACTTGTGGGCCATCACGCCGGCGGCCATGTAACGCACGGCTTCCCAGGCGTTGATCTTCGGCAACCGGCCGTGGGCAACGGCGTCGACGAACTCGTGGACGAGATGGGCATGGGAGCCTCCGTGTCCGCCGTAGACCTCCTCGCTGCCGTCGCGGGCGGCGCGGAAGCCCGCCACGACCTCAGGGGGCAGCGGGTCGCGTAACTCGGCGTCCGAAAGCGGCGTGCTGCGGCGCTTGTCGACCCAGGTGTTCTCTCTAAACGTGCCCTGTGTGCCGAAGATGCGGAACGTCTCGGATTCCGTGTGGCCGATCTCGCGAGACTCGTTGATCCGCATCGTCGCCCCGTTGGCGAGCAGAAAGAGGGCGGCCTCGTTGCTGAACGCCGAGTCGTCAAAGAAGCCGCTCTGGTCGACCGCGCGGAACCCCCAGCCGGAGACCTTCGTCGCATGGGTCTTCATGACGTCCAGTGGGCCCGACACCGAGTGCGTCGGGTAGTGCATGGGGGTGCTCAGCTCGTTTCTCTCGAGGTACTTATTGGAGAGTTCGAGCCACTCTTGGCCGGCCTTGCCGGTGAGTCGATGTTCGCGAACGGTCCGCAGATCGCACTGAGGCGAGTCGAAGGCGTGGTAGTATTCGCCCTCGGCGTAGACGAACGCGCCGAACGCGCCCTCGGCCGCCCGCCGCCGGCAGTACATCGCCTCGCCGCGGTATATCGTCGTTTCTCCCAGCATGTAGGACAGGCCGGTTCGTCGGCTGGTCTCGATGAGTCGATCACACCATTCGAGGATCTCGTTGCCGTCGGGGACGCACATGACCGGGACCGCGCTGTAGACGTGTTTGCCCGCCTCCATTGCTTGGATCGCCTGCGGGGCGTGAAGCCACGGCTGCGTGATGATGACCAGGGCGTCGAGGTCGGCCTTGCAGATGTCGTCCAGCGTTTCGTAGGCGTCTGACGCGTTGAACTTGTCCTGGAACGCCGGCCTCTCGGCGAACTTCTTGATCCGCTCGGGTTCCCGGTCGCACAGGGCGATCCTGTCAACGAGGGGATGGCCCTTGAAGAGCGGGGCGAACTCCGAGCCGAACGCTCCCAGGCCGACCAAGCCGATTGAGATTCCCATGACAATGTTCTCCAGACAGCCTGCGGGCAAGCCGTTCGGGCGCGAAGAACAACCCTGCAGGCTATCCCACCAGAAGACGGGGTGCATGTCCAGCGGCGAGCTGGCACGCTTGCGGACGAGTGGACGGGGAGCATCTGGCGAATCGCGGCGCGGTCTCCGGGCCCAGACGCGATTGCCCGAGCCGCGGAATCGCCGTCGCATGGTCGGGGTAGAGAGGACTTGAAGCCCGACACCGTTGACGGGAGGATGGTCTCGCCGAGGGAGCCGTGTCGCATCGTGGTGCGGCAGGAGGCCCGTGTGGCGGCTGCGAAAGGAAGAAATCGCCATGAAGAACCTGCCAAACTCATCTCGAACCCGGTGGGCGTGTCCCGCCGTCGTGGTACTTGCGGCCGTCTGGTGTCTGGGCCTTCCTTCGTGGGCGGCGGCCGAGGCCAAGCGCCCTCCGAACGTCATCATCATCTACACCGATGACCAGGGCACGCTCGACGCCAACTGCTACGGATCGAAGGATCTGATCACGCCGCACATGGATTCGCTGGCCAGGCAGGGGGTTCGCTTCACGCAGATGTACGCGCCGTCGGCCATCTGCTCGGCCTCGCGTGCGGGTCTGATGACGGGGCGCATTCCCCCCCGGGCGGGCGTCCCGGCCAACTGCCCCTCCGTGAAGGGGCTGGTGGGGATGCCGACGGAGGAGGTTACCATCGCCGAGATGCTCAAGAAGGCCGGCTACGTCACCGGCCATATCGGCAAGTGGCACCTCGGCTACACGCCCGAGACGATGCCCAACGGTCAGGGATTCGACTACTCGTTCGGCCACATGGGAGGTTGCATCGACAACTATTCGCACTTCTTCTACTGGCGCGGCCCGAACCGTCACGACCTGTGGCGGAACGGCAAGGAGGTCTGGGCCGACGGGCGGTTCTTCCCCGATCTGATGGCCGAGGAGTGTGAGCGGTTTCTGGAGGCCAACAAAAACCGCCCCTTCTTCCTTTACTGGGCCAACAACGTGCCACACTATCCCCTGCAGGGCACTGAGAAGTGGCGGAAGCGCTACGAACACCTGCCCGCCCCCCGAAAGATGTACGCGGCCTTCGTCTCCACGCTCGATGAGCGGATCGGTCGGGTCGTGGCGAAGATCGACGCGCTGGGCCTGCGCGACAAGACGCTGATCATCTTCCAGTCGGACCACGGACATTCGACCGAGGAGCGGACGTTCTTCGGCGGTGGCAACGCGGGGCCCTACCGCGGCGCCAAGGGGTGTCTGTTCGAGGGTGGGATTCGCATCCCGGGCATCGTCTCGATGCCCGGCACGATTCCGCAGGGGGAGGTCCGGGATCAGATGGCCACGGGATGTGACTGGTTGCCGACGATCGCCGAAATCTGCGGCGTTTCACTGCCGAAGTGCAAGCTGGACGGCAAGAGCCTCGTCGGTGTCTTCAAGTCGGCCGACGCCCCCAGTCCGCACAAGACCTACTACTGGCAACTGGGCCGGGGCAACAAGGCGCAGTGGGTCGTCCGAGAGGGCGACTGGAAGCTCCTCGGGAACCCCCGGGATCGGAGCAACAAGGCCCCGATCACCAAGGACGACCGACTGTTCCTGTGCAACCTGGGCGAGGACGTCACCGAGATGAAGAACCTGGCGAAGCAGCACCCCGAGGTGGTCGCCCGCCTGAAGGCCCTGCAAGAGGCGTACGCCAAGGACATTCGGCGAGAGTAACGACGCTGCCACGACGGTCGGGAGCCTGCTGGCGCTCGGACCGTTCGGTGCAATAGGGGACCAGAACGATGTGCGAGGCCAATCATTGCAGCTTCTTATGGATGGTCGGGATCTGGGTTGGGTTGATGGCCGTGGCGTCGGTTGCGTCTGCTGCGTCGCGTGCGGCGCGCCGTCCGAACGTCGTCATCATCCTGACCGACGACCAGGGCTGGGGCGACCTGAGCGTTCACGGCAACACGAACGTCCGCACGCCGAACATCGATTCGTTGGCGAAGGCCGGGGCGCTATTGGACCGGTTCTACGTCTCGCCCGTCTGCTCGCCGACGCGCGCGAGTTTGCTGACCGGGCGTTATCACCCGCGAGCTGGCGTGGCCGGCGTCACCCGAGGTCAGGAGCGGATGAACCTGGACGAGGTCACGATCGGCGACGTCTTCCGCGCCGAAGGCTACGTCACCGGGTGCTTCGGCAAGTGGCACAACGGGTCGCAGTATCCCTACCATCCCAACGGCAGGGGGTTCGACGAGTTCTACGGTTTCTGCTGCGGGCATTGGAGCAACTACTTCGACACGACCCTCGAGCACAACGGCAAGGAGGTCCGCAGCAAGGGCTTCATCATCGATGACCTCACCGAGAAGGCGATGGCCTTCATGTCGGCCAACCGCGACAAACCCTTCTTGTGCTATGTGCCGTACAACACGCCACACTCGCCCTTTCAAGTGCCGGATGCGTACTACGACAGGCTTCAGAAGCGGCAGATCACCATGCGCAACCGGGACAAGAGCAGGGAGGGCCTCGACACGACGCGTGCCGCGCTGGCCTTGTGCGAGAACATCGACTGGAACGTGGGCCGCATCCTCGCCAGGATCGATGAGCTCGGTCTGGCCGACGACACGATCGTGGTGTACTTCTCCGACAACGGCCCCAACTCGTGGCGGTGGAACGATGGCATGAGGGGCAGGAAGGGATCCGTCCACGAAGGCGGCGTTCGCGTGCCGTTCATCATACGATGGCCGGGCCGGATCAAGGCAGGAAGGAAGGTCACGCAGATCGCCAGCCATATCGACATCCTGCCGACGCTGGCGGATCTGGCCGGCGTGCCCGTCGCCAAGTGCAAACCGATGGACGGCGTGAGCCTCAAGCCGCTACTCGGCGGTCGGGTGGGAGACTGGCCCGACCGGATGATCTTCTCGACGTGGCGCGGGCGCGTCAGCGTGCGAACCGAGCAGTACCGCGCCGATGGCAAGACGCTCTACGACATGGTCTCGGACCCCGGTCAGGACAGAAACATCGCGCGTCAGAAGCCCGACGTTCACAAGCGGCTTGCCAACGCGATCCGGAAATGGCGGGCGGACGTGTTCCCGGCCGAGCAACCGGACCGGCCCTTCCCCGTGGGACACCGCCAGTCCCCGCTGACGGTGCTTCCAGCGCAGGAATGTGTGTTCCGTGGCAAGGGGCTGTGCTTCAGCTCTAGGCACCCGAATTGCTCGTGGCTGACGGGGTGGACCGACAACAGCGCGTGGGTCTATTGGGACATCGACGTGGCAACGGCGGGCCGCTATGCAATCACCTTGATGTATACCTGCGAGCAGGAAGATGTGGGCGCGGAGATCGAGGTCCAGTTCGGCACCAGTAGGCTCAAGGGCAAGATCTCCGCAGCGTACGCTCCGGAGCTGATGAGAAGCCCCGATAGGGTTCCGCGAACCGAATCGTACGAGAAGCCCTTCAAGCCGCTCGAGCTGGGCGTACTGGAGCTGACGGAAGGCAGAGGCAAGCTGACGCTCCGTGCGCTGTCCAAGCCTGGACGTCAGGTCATGGATCTCCGGGCCGTGCACCTGCGACGTCTGTGACCCACAGACGGGTCAGAATCGCTCGATGCAACTCCCATGCCCGAGGAAGGAGGTCGGCGGTGACGCATGTAGAGAGGTTCCGGGCTGCGATGAACTTCCAGCCGGTCGATCGCCTGCCGATGTGGGAATGGGCGATGTGGTGGGACAAGACGATCGAGCGATGGAAGACCGAAGGTCTGCCTGCGAACCTCGACGGGGTCTTCGAGATTGCCGAGTACTTCGGCCTCGACCCGTATCAGCAGTTTTGGTTCAGTACGACGGAGGCGACGATCGAAGCCGTCCAACATCACGTCGAGGGCGTGGTGGCTGACATGGACGACTACCTGCGGATCCTGCCGCGCCTCTACCCTGACCACGCCGAGGCCATCGAGCAGATGGCGCCGTGGGCCGAACGGCAGGCGGCCGGTGACGCGGTCGTGTGGATCACGCTGGAGGGGTTCTTCTGGTTCGCCCGGACCCTGATGGGGTTCGACCGGCTGATGTACGCGTACTACGACCAGCCGGAGCTGATCCACCGCATCGGCGAGGACCTCTTGGGCTTCAACCTCGGCCTGCTCGACAGGATGGCCGGCGTCTGTGTGCCGACGTTCATGACGGTTGCCGAGGACATGTCCTACAACAACGGCCCGATGATCTCGCGCGGCGTGTTCGAGGAGTTTATGGCGCCGTACTACCGGCGCTTGCTCGAACGCGTCAAGGAGATGGGGATGCTGACCGTCGTCGACACCGACGGCGACGTGACGCTGCTGGTCCCGTGGCTGGAGTCGGTGGGCGTCGAGGGCGTGTTGCCGTTGGAGCGCCAAGCCGGCGTGGACGGTACGCAGTTGCGGCAGGCGTTCCCGAAGCTGCGGATGGTCGGGCACTACGACAAGATGGTCATGAACCGCGGCGAAGAAGCGATCCGCGCCGAGTTCGAACGGCTGCGGCCGCTGATGGAGACGGGCGGGTTCATCCCCAGCGTCGATCACCAGACGCCGCCCGGCGTGTCATTGGAACAGTACCGGACCTACCTTCGCTTGCTCAAGGAATACGTCGCGGTGTAGCGCGATCGCGCTTGCCCGACGGCCGTGTCCAACGGTTCGATCCTTGCTGCAAGCGGCTCAATCGACCGGACCGGGGCGGATGATCCTTGGGGCGGTCTTGATCCTCGGACGGACCGCGAGCCATTCCACGCCCTGAAAGACCGGGTCGGGGAGTTGGCGGACCTCCTCGTCGCCGCGGTAGGGGCACATCGTGTCGACCCATGCGATGAGCTTCCTGAGGCTGACCGGATCGACCTTGACGTCATGGTGCTTGCCGCTGGAAGCGATCTCGATGAGCTTGCTCTTGTAGGACAGATGGGTCATGGGCGTGGGCGTCACGTAGGCGGCCGGGTCCCTCGTGTCGTACCCCTCGACCATGATCATGTTGGCGATTCCGAAGCCGGGCGAGGCCTTCTGCGGCCTCTTGTAGGGCCTGCCCCACGTGGGCCGGCCGGTCAGGATCATGTAGGGTTCCTCGAAGATCAGGAAGCCGGGTCGGGCCGTCAGGTCGAGCGTCTTCCTCCCCTTGCCATCGCCCTGGTGGCATTTCCCGCAGTACTTGTCCAGCACGGGCCGGACGTACCGCACGTAGCTGACCGTATCCTGGCCCCACGGGGGCGGGGTGATCTCGCGCGGGCTCTTGCCGAGCGCCAGGGACCCGACGTCGCTTTGCGGCGTGATGCTGTGAAGCTCGTGGCAGCCGAGACATCCTCTGCGCTCTCCGGGCATCACGCCCGTGAAGCTGCGCATCGTCTGGAGCGCACGATACTCCCCGTCGAGCAGTTGGAAGTGCAACGGTTTGCCGGCCGGCGCATGGAAGACCACCGAGCCGTCCGCCTCGATCGGCACGGTGCCCAGGACACGCTTCACGCCGTCGGACTGCACGACCGATACGACCGGACCGGTGGAGAGGTACGGCCGCTTGTGCCAGTAGGTGTACGTCTTGTGGTCGATGTTGAGGACGCGGAGGAACTTGGCCTTGCCACGGAGCGCTTCAGGTGTGCCCTCGTACACGTTGTTGCTGAAGATGACGCCGCCCTTGGGTTCGAGGCGCTCCTGGCGATCGGGCCACGCAACCTTGTCGGGAATGACTGGAGGTCTCGGGCGGGGGTTCAGCGGCAGGGCGTGGAAGATGTTGTTCACGCCTTCGTAGATGAGCTCACGGTTACCGTCGACGTCCATCAGATACAAGACGAACTTGCCGCCGCGGTTGGCCGAGACCAGGAAGTCTTGCTCGCTGAGCGGATAGGGCGCGTAGTAGCCCGCGTAGCGCCCGCTGCTGTGATAACTGGCCGACTCGACGGGGTCGACCGGGCCGTTGCCGCACTCGGGCCACGTGACGTCGGCGGTGACCTTCGTCAGGCCGTGCGGGAAGTTGAGGCCCTTGCCCGGGTCGATGATGCCGACCGAGCCACTGAACCAGTTGTGGTGGGCACTTCCGGTGAACATCACACGGCGGCTGCCGGGGATGCTTCGTACGTCCTTGAGCAGGTCGGGCCAGACGCTCTGGTTGCCCCAGAACGTGCTGACCTGCGTGCCGTCGGGATTGGCCGTCCACAGCCCCTGGGCCCGCCAGAGGGGCTTGTCGGTGTACTCCCATCGGGTGTAGATGATCCTGCCGTCGCTCGCGACGGAGGGCAGGTAGTCGGGCTCGTTGTTGCCGGAGATCAGGTAGACATTCTTGCCGTCCCGATCGCAGCGGGCGAGCACGAAGGCGTTGGTCGGTGGCATGCAGCGGACGTAGGTATGGCCTCGCGTGGTCGAGAAGATGATGTGTCGTTCGTCGGGCAGGTAGATCGGGTCGAAGTCGTCGTACGGCCCGTCGGTGAGCTGGACCAGGCCGGTCCCGTCCACGTTGATCTCGTACAGGTGGAACGATTTTTCGTTGTGCGGCTTGAAGCAGAACAGGATCTTCTTGGCGTCGTACGAGAGGTCCGGACGCCAGAAGGAGCCGTGGAGCGGCGGACGCGGCATGATCTGTACGAGCTTGCCGCGCGGCGATAGGCCCTCCAGGATGAGCAGCCGAGCGCCCGGCACCGCCATGTATCCCAGCCGGTGACGCGTCTCGTGGGGCCATTCGGATCCCTGCGGAAACGGCATGTCGACGAACAGCACCTTGTCGAAGTCCAGGACGGGGTTCTTGAACATGATGCTGCGCTTGATTTCCCTGACCTGGAAGTAGAGCTTGGCGTCCGGAGCGGTGAGCGACGCAGCCCGTTCGGACAGCTCGGCAAGCCGGGAAAGCTCCGAGGCGTAGTTGGCCTCGTTGGGGTAGCTGGCCTGGATTCTCGCGGCCAGCTGACGCGTCCACGCGATCTCGTTCTTGATGCGTTCCGGCGTGGGTTTCTGATCCGCCTGATGCAGCCAGTCGCGCTCCAGGGCCTCGCGGGCTTCACCGGCCGAAAGGCAGCGCGTTTCCGGAGTCGACGGCGTGACGTAGGGGGCGACCGCTTCCCTGACGTACGGTCTGAACTCGATGCGTCGACCGGCGTCCAGAATGATCTGGACCCACTCGGACGAGAAGCATGCGGCCTCACCACGGTTCTCGAGGGCCGCAAGCCGCTTGTCGATCGCTTCGGCTTCTTTCCACCTGGCCCGTTGCTCTGGCGTCTGGCGTTTCCGCTGGTGTTCGGTGAGCGGCTTGTACTCGAGCAGCAACGCGACGAGCCGCTCGGCCTGGCTTGCGCTGACCGCGTTGCCCTTGGACGTTAGATACCGGACCGGATGCACTCCGGTCCACTTCACGAAGTTGTTGTAGTCTTCACGGTAGGTCGAACGCAGCTTGCGAACGAAGGCGTCCGCAAGCTGTCGTGCGAGCTGAACGTTCTTCTCCACGAGGCTCTTTCGAGAGTTGGCCAGCGTCTCGGCGAAGGTCTTGCCCGGTGTGTAGAACGACGCCAGTTCTTCCTCGAGCGCTTCTGTGAACTGCTCCAGCGATTTGAGTCCATGCTCATACAACAGCACGATGTCCTTGGCAGGCAGCGCATCGGCATAGATCCGCAGATCGTCGAGGCCGCCCTGGAAGTGCTCGTGCGTGCCGCCACTCGATCCGATGAAAGAGGAGGCGGCGTACGTCGTTGCGATCTTGCCCGGGCGCCTCAGCGAGCCGACCTCCTTGCCGTCGAGGTAGACCCGCATGTACTCGCCGTCGAACGTACCCGCGCAGTGATGCCACCACCCGTCGAGGAGCTGGGTCGCGTCGATCCTGGCGTCGCACTCCACGTAGCTGCCCACGTTCAGGCCCAGCGAGAGGATGGTCCCGCTTCCCTGGAAAGAAAAGAGCAGCCGCTGCGAGCATTCCTGGCGGAAGATCTCGCGGTACCCGCTCAGTTCGGTGGGCTTGGTCCACGCCGAGAACGTGATTCGGGAAACCGCCTTGGACTTCGAGACGCCCCGCGTCTTGAGGGCGTGTTTGCCGTGGAGGTCCAGGGCATGGCCGTAGACGCCGTGCGTCCGAGGCAGAAGGGCCTTCGTGCGAACGTGCAGGGCGTTTGCGCCGGCGGTGTCGTGGATCACGCCGCCCTTGTCGTTGAAGGTCCAGTGCGCCAACAGAGGTCTGTCGATCTTGGGCTCCCCGGCCGAAGTGGGTCCGGACGTTCTGGCAAGGGCGCGGACGCCGTTCTGGTGGAGTTGGGCGACTTCCTTGGACGTCAGGGCATCCTTGTAGATGCGCAGATCGTCCATTCCCCCCTGGAAGCACTCGCCGCCATTGGTGGAACCGATGCAGCCTGGGGCATTGCCGCCCGAGGCGATCGTGCCCCGACGCGCCAGCGAGCCTACCTGCCTGCCGTCGAGATACACCCGCATGACTTGGCCGTCGAAGGTTGCTGCACAGTGATGCCACTGGCCGTCGAGCACGCGCTTCGGGTCGATCTTGGCGTCGCATTCGACATAACCGTTGATGTTCAAGCCCAGCGAAAGGACGGTCCCGTCGTGCTGGAAAGAGAAGAGGATACGGTTCTCGCCGTCCTCCTTGCGAAAGATCTCATCGTATGCACTCAGGCCCGTGGGCAACGTCCACACGCTCAGGGAGATCTTCGGCAGTCTACCGAAGTCGGGCTTGGCCGGGACCCGGAGCATGTGGCGGCCCGAGAAGCCCATCGCGCCGCCGAAGACACCGGGCAGTCTGCTCAGTCCCGCTCCTCGTCCTGACCCCGGGGATGCATCGAAGCCATTGCCCGTGGCGTCCGCGCAGTCGTGTCCGAACGCCTCGTCGAAGCACCACTGCGCAATGAGCGGCCTGCGGAGCATGAGCGGCTCGACGGGGCTCAAGGGGTCGTCCTTGGGCGTCGCCCCGAACGAACCAGCCGAAATCGAGCAGGCAACAACCACAGCCAGTCGCCAAGGCAGCCTGCCTGTCACCATGCGCATGAATGGGCCCTCCCAATCGAAGCGCCGGGCGTGACCGATTCGCGAAAGGCAGCGACCGATGTCTCGAACGGCCACCGTGTGGGCGTCATTGGGCCGACGATCCCGGCGATCCGATGTTCCACAGCCTACCACATTTCCGGCGCGAACCCTATTGCCCGGTAGCGCGTGTCGTCGGGGTTGAGGAGGTCGCTCGGCCAGCCTATGATGGCCTTCAGGTAGGCCACGCCATGTTTTCGTCTCCCGGAGACGCGTGCGGACCACGCAGCCGCGGGGGCTCTGAATCGTAGGAGGTACCTGCCATGAGCGACGGGGTCACTCGCCGTCAGTTCGTGCGTGATGGCGCCGCAGCCGCGGCTGCGATGGCCGCGGGACTGCCGGCCGCCAAGACGGCCCACGCCAGCGAGCCGTCCAAGAAGGACACGGCCAAGATCCTCAACTACAACCCCGACATGATGTACCGCCGTTGCGGGCGGACCGGGTTGATGGTCTCGGCCGTCTCTCTGGGCGGGCACTGGAAGCGTATCGACAAGATCATCGGCGGCAAGGCGCCCAAAGGCTGGATGATGATGAACATCAAGCGGCCGGGCTTCCAGGAGAACCGCCACGAGGTCGTCACCCGTTGCATCGAGCGCGGCATCAACTACGTGGACGCCTGCTGCCGCGAGGAGATCCTCGCCTACGCCAAGGCGCTCGAGGGCCGGCGCGACAAGATGTATCTGGGTTACTCCTGGCACATCTGGGAAAGCCGGTTCCCCGAGTGGCGGTCGCGCAAGAAGCTGCAGGAGGGTCTCGACCGCGGGATGAAGGAGGCGGGGCTGGACTACGTGGACCTGTGGCGGATCAGCCTGCTGGTCGACAGTCACCAGCACACGCCCAAGGAGCTCGATGAGGCTGCCGCGGCCCTGGCGTGGGCCAAGAAGACCGGCAGGGCCCGCTTCATCGGCGTCTCGTCGCACGATCGCCCGCACCTCAAGAAGCTTATCGAGGCGTACCCCGACCAGATGGAGATCATCCTCACGCCCTACACGGCCAAGAGCAAGCTGGTTACGGACGAGAACGGGCTGTGGGCGACGCTGAAGAAGCACGACGTCGGCTGGTTCGGCATCAAGCCGTTTGCCAGCAACTCGGTCTTCAAGGGGGATGGCTCGCCGAGAAGCCCACACTTTAAGGAGGACAACCGCATCGCCCGGCTGGCCATCCGCTACATCCTGTGCAACCCGGCCATCACCGCGCCGATCCCGGGCATGATCAGCGTCCAGCAGGTGGACAACATCGCGCTGGCCGTCAAGGAACGCCGCGAGCTGGACGTGGCCGAGAAGGCCGACCTGGACGAGGCGATGAACCGTGCCTGGGCCCGCCTGCCGAGCGAGTACGAGTGGCTCAAGGATTGGGAATACGTGTAGAGCGCGTCCAAGGACCCGTTGCCGCTTGCTGGGTCTGGCAGGGGATGCGGTAGGGCCCTGAGGGGGGGCGGGTGTTCTCAGTTCAGCAATGTGCCGGCCCCCGCATGCTCGAGGATGAGATCTTGAACGCGTTCACACAGTCGCTTCTCCTCTGCATTCGACCAGGAGATCCCTCCGCCCTGTTGCAGTATCAGCAGACCTCCGCTGTCCTCTACGAACGTCATGCTGTGTAGGAATCGATGGGTCGTATTCGCCCTGGCACATTCGACGATGAGCCACAACTGCGTGCGACCACCGTCCGGGCGCACCTCCTCGACTTGGCAGGTGACGCGCCACCCGTCGGCGGAGAGTTCTCTTGTCAGTGTGTTGCCGAGATCCCTGCAGAACTGCTGCAGGATCGCCCGGATCTTGGCATCGGTGAGGGATGCTACGGGTTGTGTGGTCGGAGAGGCGTGCCTCGCCAACACTGCGGTTATCAGCTCTGTCCGACGTTGCCATCGCTTCTGGCGATCCTGATCTGCCCAAGGGATGGACTGGGTCAGTGGCTGGCGAGCGTCAATGAGGATGGCGTCGGTAAGATGGCCTCCGCGACCAATGACGAGGACCTTTTCGTCGCCACTGAGGATGAGGTGCGGATTCTCCGTCAGCGAGCCGTCCTCGGAGTAGTCGAGGAGGTTTCCCTCAAACTCCACCTTCCAGATTGGGTTGCCCAGCGTGCTCTTTGCGCTGAAGACTAGATAGCAGGTGTCCGTCAGTACGAGATCGTAGGCGAGTACGTAGTGCTTCCCGCGTGACGGGGAGTAGGCCGTGTCTATCGGCCAACCGCTGATCCTCGAAGGCACGAACAGATAGGACAATGCGGCGACGACGCCGCCGACGAGGAGCATTGCGGGAACTAGCAGCAGTCGCCCAAGAAACCGTCTGTATTGGTGACCGACGGCAAGCACGACGACCGAAGCGAGCCAAGCGCCCCCAAGGCCGAGCAGTACCCCGTAGAAGGCGCCGTCTAAATAGAGTTGCGCCCGGTTGGGGCCACGCATAAAATAGGCGTTCCTATAGAGTTATAACGACGACCCGCTTCGGCGGGTCGGCAAGGAGGAACGCCTATGCAACGGATTGTGATCGAGTTGTCACGAGAAGTAAAGCGCCGTTTTCGTCGCACGGCCAAGAAGACCAAGGACGCCCAATTGAGAACGCGGTACCTGATCATTCTGCATACGGCCGACGGCTACGGGCGTCGCACCATTGGCAAGATGTTGATGTGCTCTCCGTCGACGGTGGATCGGGTCCGCAAACGGTTCTGCCAAGAGGGGGAAGCGGGGCTTCAGGATCGACGGGGTGACAGCGGAACGGCCAAGGTCACGGATGACTACATCATCGCAGTGATGAATGCCGTGAAGCAGACCCCGCGGGCCTACGGTCATCGGCGTCCGACGTGGACGCAGGAGTTGTTGATCAAGGTGCTGGCCGAGCAGACGGGGATCACGATTTCGCGAAGCACGATGTGCCGACTGCTTCGCCGTTTGGGCATTCGTCGCGGGATGCCCAAGCCGACGGTCGGTTGTCCATGGTCTCCGCGTGCTCGAAAACGCAGGCTCCGCTTGATCCGACGCTTGATCGAGACCTTGCCGCCGGATCAGGCGGCCGTATACCAAGACGAGGTGGACATCCACCTGAACCCGAAGATCGGCCCGGATTACATGCTCCCCGGACAACAGAAGACGGTGATGACGCCCGGCAAGAACGTGAAACACTACGTGGCCGGGGCGATGGACGCCAAGACGAACCGAATTATCTGGGTGGCGGCAGGTCGCAAGAACAGCGCTCTGTTCATCGCCCTGCTCAAGAAGCTGCTGGTCGTGTACGCGGACAAGGAAGTGATCCACGTGATCCTGGACAACTACATCATCCACTCGAGCAAGATCACACAGCGTGCGTTGGCGGAGTTCGACGGCAGGATCGTACTGCATTTCCTGCCGCCCTACTGTCCCGACGACAATCGCATCGAGCGATGCGCCTGGCGAGAACTCCACGCCAACGTGACGCGAAATCACAACTGCAAGACGATAGACGAGCTGATGCAAGAGGTCGGCCATTTCATCGCCACACAGAATCGAAAGGCCGCGGCAAGACGACGACGAAGGGCCGCCGCCTAAGGGTGGCCCCGTTTTGATGGAAGGTCATTTAG
>Ga0180431_10001022_pt1 | contig 39246 bp, 43 predicted proteins | sample SS_ome_11_FD_132459 | JGI IMG/M metagenome (GOLD analysis project Ga0180431, IMG submission 132459) | Hypersaline lake sediment archaeal communities from the Salton Sea, California, USA - SS_1_MS_1 metaG | ecosystem: Environmental > Aquatic > Non-marine Saline and Alkaline > Hypersaline >... | reverse complement strand
TCTTCTGTTTTATCTTCTGTTGTCTTTGTATCTGCTTGTTTACCAAAAGAACCAAGCCAATCGGCAAACGCATCACTCTCTAGGAATCCGGAAGCTGAGCCTAATAACTCTTGTCCTGGCTGTGTCATTGGTTTTAAAGGTTCTGGTGCTGCTCCACCTATTATACCACTTAAAGTTGATGCAGCCCTTTGCTGGCCACGTCCTTGGAAATCCATGTAAGCTTTATTAATCATCTCATCTAAGCTAACCCCTGCCCTAGTAAGCTGGTCTTCCATAGAAGAGCTTCTTTGTTGCCCTGATGCAATAGAAGCTTGCTGTATTTGAGGTGCTATCTCTCTTTGAAATGTTCCCTTCAATGGGTCTACTACAGATTTTTGGAAAGTTTCGGGATCATCTTGGAAAAACCTACTATATTTCCCTTCACCTTCTATGGAAGATAAAAGCTCGCTAATTAAGTTTTCTTTTCTTTGCTGTGCTTGTTCGTAAGGTCTGCGAAGTTTTTCTTGCTCCTTACGTTCTTTTTTAGCTCCCATATATGAAACTCCACCTTTTACGGCTGCGGAAGCTGCTGCTATTATAGCTGATAATGTTACGGGATCAATAACCATGATTTAACCTAGCGTTATCCAAGACACTGATGTTGGCGTATTATGCGAAGCTAACATCTCTATCTTGTTTGTTGTTGTATTAATATTCACTGAGCCATTGGACAATTGAACGTCCGTTGCTAAACCGTCAGAAGCCCTTTCATATACATCAGGTTTTTTATTCACTGCATCAGCTATATCGGTGTACATTCTTTCGATGATATCTAAAAGTCTATTCACTGTTAAATTATCTCTATCACCAACATTAAAACTTGTAGGTAGTTTAGCCATTGATATCTCCTCCAGCTTCTGCGTAAATTCTCATGCTCGTTTGCTTGAAAATGCTTCCAGGATTTACATGCTTTATGGCAAATCTCATAAACTCAGCTTCATTATTCACTACCATTGATAGCCATTCGGTTTTTCTTAACGTAGAAGACGGTTTAAGTAAAAAGTCTCTTATTATTGGAGTGTTTTCTTCGTTCTCATATAAATCGACCTTAAAGTATCCGATGTCAGTAGGAACAAGGAACTCTACATGAGAGATAAAAATCTTCTTACCTTGTTTTATATATGGATTAAAAGGAATGGTTTCACCATAAAATTCAATAAGCTTTGAAAGCTTTCCTCCACTTGTATAAGCTGTAAATAGCGAAGAATCAACGTTTAACGTAACGCTTGTAGGTGTTGCGGAGACTACAGTATAAGGCACAATGTCTGTCTGATCGGAGTCGCTAGGATCAAAATTATTTATTTCTGTCATACCTGTTACGTTTTCTACTATTACAGAATCTCCTTCTAGAAAAGAAGATGCTCCAACCGTGCAAACGGCTTGAGAAGCTTGGCTTATAGCTGAAATAGAAGTAAGATTATCATCAGCATCGGAATTTAATTGGTAAATAAAACCAAGGTCATCACCAGCTAAGGTTTTGCTTACGTACTTCCCAAGTCCTATTGTTTTCCAACTTTCTTCCGTGGTATCCCATCTATCCCATGAAGGATTACCACTAGCAGCTTCTATTTGATTCCATGCAAGGCTTTGTCCGGCTTCTGTAGCCCCAAAACATGTAAGTCTCATTTTATATACAGACCATGAGTCTTCTTCATAGTTGCGGACTAAAACCCTATCTTGTGTATCATCAGAACTTAAATTATCTTCCTTATATGACCACAGGAATTGCCCATTTGCTCTATCAAATCCACCATAGGTTAATTCAAAATATTGCTGGTCTATACGCTCGGCTGCAAAGTTAGGTAGCTTATTATCAACACGCAAGCTACTCCTAGCATCCGTTTGAAGAATCCCTGTCTTACCGACTGAGTTTACTATATTATTCCACGCCACTGAAGAAAAAGAAGCATCGCTGCCAAGAACAGAAGGAATATTTCGTATTCGGTAAGGATTAAATACATCTGCGGTGATTTCCAAAACCTTTGCAGATTTCTCCAGATTGATAAGCAAGTCCTGCCCCAAGATTGAAGCTCCCTTAATGCTTTCATATGTACTAAACTGAAGAAGACCTGAACCGGAAACATTAAACTTTTCTCCATTCCCAGCCGAATCTTTGATACCTGAATATAGAACTCCCTGATTGCGAGCCGTAACGATTGAAGGAACAACAAAATTAATCCTCTCGTTAAAGTAAAAAATGTGTTTAGCTCTAACAAGTTTACCGTCAAGAGGTTGTGCGTAGTCTGCGTTGTCTGCTACATTAGTGAAATCTCTTACATCAGTGCCATTATAGAAAAAAACAGCGGAACCGGATGCATTTGTTTGGATTCCGCTGCTACTGAAAACAAATCGAGCTGTATTTGTTTTTGTAGCGTATCCTACACCGGATATATAATCCTCATTATCAAGAATGTTAAATCCAGCATAACCGGCCATTGAGCCAGCGAAAGAAATTTGATCGAAAACATTTGTAGTTTCGTTGTACCTATATAAATAATTCTTATCCGTTGCTAAAAGTTCAAAAGTTCCATCAGGCTTTCTAAAGTCAAAAATGCCTGTTATCCTAGTGCCTCCTGCAAGGCGAGGGCAATAATACCCTATCCCTTTGCGAGACTGTAGAACCTGTCTGTAAATAAAACCGTCTTCAAGCTTTTGAAAGGTATCACTTGGTTGTAAGTAATTTACCCCTTTTTCGCTTTCACCAGTTTTATAATCTGTTATTTCGTAAACATCCATTAGGCATACACTACAAAATTAAATTCTATTGGGTCAGCAGCATTACCATTATTATTTTCTACATCAATAACAAAAGAACCTACTAACTTGGTGGCTTTAGGAACAATCCAGCTTCTACCTGAAGTATCTCCCATTGAACCAGTTATAATATAGTTTACACTAGCTAAAGCAGTGCTAAACGTAATTTTCCATTGTCCAGTTGCTACATTCGTGCAAGAAGCTATGTTATAAGTATTCGTTAATGTTGGAGTCCCAGTTATGTCTGTGATGTATCCGGCTGCTACCATCTCAAAAGGATTAGAAAGTTTCTTCACTCCTACGGCATTACGAAAGTATACTTCATTCGCTGTGCCTGTAGTTTTGTCTTCTCTAACGTACAATACACCACCCATACTAGCTCCTATTACTGGGTCTGTCGGAGAGCCGGCTATCGTGTAGGCGGGGAGATTAATAAAACGATGCCGACCATCTAAATTAACCCCGACATTCCAGTAATGATCTCTAATCACATTAGTATTAGTTGTGTCATTCGCTGTATTACCCATAGTTGTTTCAATATAGGCTGTGTTTTCAAGTCCTGGTGTTTCATTCTGCTTTACGCTTTTAGAGCCGTCTGGATATACTGAGTTCCATGGACACATATTTTAATCTCCTTAAAAGCTGGGTTTACCACGTGACATTTTCACGTTATTATGGATATTAAACATTATATTATTTTTTTCACTTCTAAATATTTTTTCTAACATACCTAATTTGTCGGCTGAATAATTATAATCTCTCGCATAATCTAAAGCTGAACCATAAGCCAAATATCTAAGCCAATAATCGTAAGGTATTTCTTCAGAAGTATCGGAAAAATCATTCCGTTTCTTATACCCGTAAATCTTCACTATGTAAGAATCATCAGGGATTGTTCTAAATGTCATTTCGTTTCCATAAAATAACATCTCCGAAGGAAACCCGGTTGTTATCACGTCTTCGTTATTTATTCCCCAGTAAGAAAAGAACTCTCCGGGATCTCGATAAATAGTAAGGTCTTGCCATGAATAAGATTCACCAACGGGATCAAGAATTGATATGTAAGCTTCGTTTGATATCGTCATAAAATCAGATGTTGCACCTACATCATTGAAGGTATAAACACCATCGGTAGTTGTATCATCTATGGTAAAAGACAAGGTGGCAAAATCTTCCACCATACGAACATCATTAGGAGCTTTTAAGCTTATGAAATCATTTAAATATGATAGCAACATATCATCATTCGTATCGGTATTGTTTGTGTTTCGCCTCATAAGTGCTTTACGCATAATACTTAATACGTCCGAAACTAATCTTGACCCCTGAGCCATTTTAAACCTCGCTATAAACGGTTCTTAAAGCAAATCTAGGTGTTTTACTCACGATTTTTGTTTCTCTAGCTCCGTCTTTACCGTCTACCCAAGCCCATACAGGATAACCCCTAGTAGATAGGTGATGTAGTACGCATTCTGGTAAATCGTAAACCTGACCTGGATACAAAGTCTTCTTAAACTCGATAAGGTGATTGCTCACATAAACAGGAAGAGAATTTTCCGGCTGGTCATTTCTATTAAAAACAATTCGTTGTGTTGGGTGTAGTTCAACAGGACATTGTAATATAGGGTGAATGAGTTTACGGTGTTTCTTATTTATCCGTCTCGCTCTCTCATTATGTAATCTATAATCTCTCAATGAGTTCAACGGCATTTCTTCTATCGGTAATTCTTCTTTCTTTACTTCTTCTTTCTCTGCTTTTGGCATCCTATCCTCTTGTTTGTTTGTGAAGTTCAACATGGCATTTCTTACAAAGCCATGTTACCTCTAGGGGTTTACTGTAATCCTCGTGGTGGCCTTCTATTCGACCTTCTTTACCGCATTTTGAGCATTCGGTTGGTCGTATTAGGAAGTCTTTCTTTATTGCATAATCTACTAACAATCTTGCTTTTACTTTTTCTGGATGTTTATTTCTTGCTCTTTTAGCAGCAATTCTACTATATTTTTTTACCTTGTCTGGATTATTTTCCCTCCAGACTTTATCAGATTTCTCTTTTTTTTCTTTAAAAGTCGTCCTATACCACTTGCCGTATTTCTTATAAAAATCTTTATTATTCTCATATCTTTTCTTACAACTTTTCCTATTGCTTTCCTTATACTTTTCAGGGTTTGCTTCTCTCCAATTTCGGCATCGCTGTCGCTCTCTTTCTAAGTTGTCGTGGTATCTTTTTTTAGCATATTCCCTTTGCTGAGCAAGATATTTTTCTCCTTTCGCTTTCTTTAATTCCTTTGATTTAACTAAAATTTCGTCTTTATTTTTTTTATAATATCTTTTTTTTGCTGAATTTATCTTATCTTTATTCTCAGAATTCCATTTCTTTTGAGTTTCATTCCTACATTGCTTACATAATGATCTATAACCATCTTTTGATACTTGGCACTTATAAAATTCACTTAGTTCTTTTTCAACTTTGCATTTACTACACTTTTTCATCGCTAGCCTCCTAATTAAAGAAGGCTAGCTTATAGAAGATCTCTAATTTAGGCAAAATATTCCTAAATCAGTGATTTTGCTAATTATGTTAAAAGGTCTCCAAGATCAGTCCACTGACCGTACTTAAAGGCTTCTATTATGAACTGGTCGTCATTAGAACCCATTACACTAGTTCCAGCAGTCAATTTATAGACTACAGGAGCATATTCGTAAGGGTTAGAAACATAAGGAGTTGTAGCATAGTCGCCCACTTGTGGGTTGTTCAACTGCAACACGTTAGTTTCTAGCGTGATATTACCACCAGACACATAAGCTGTATAAGCGGTAGAGTCAATATCTTCGCCGCTTATAGGGTCTTTTAGCGTGATATGAGTTGAGTCTACAACCTTGACCTTAAACCGCTTGGAGTCCAATTCGTCCATACCACGAGCCGTTGGCATTGAGCTGCCTAGGTCGCTTATGCGGATAATTTGGTCATCTTGGAACGTAAACGCACTATGAGTGATATTACAAGGATCGGCCTGTGTAATAGCGGAGATAGTACATTTTCTTGTTGCAACGCCACCGGAGGTATCAGCATTTGTGAAACCATTAGTAGCAAGATCAACAAAGTTGAAGGACTGTGCTGCATTTGAATCAATTACTTGCATTTGGAATGCATGAGCAGCTGTAGTTAACCCTCTGTAGTATACAGATACAGGAAGTCCACCGGCTGTGCTAGTCCACTGTGTTAGGTTAGTGAAAACAACCTTATCTGGCTGGAAATTGAAAGTGAAAGTATGTGCTGTTCCGGCAGAAATAAACGGAAAAGCTTCACTCATTGTTTGACCTTCGTGTAGATCCATCTTAAAACCTCCTTCTTATTAAGCTTTTGTAGAAAGCAAGTTTACGATGTGAGCATCATCAAGGATACCAGCGTTGAAGTACGCTGTGAATCCCATAGATTGGAATCTATTTAGATAATCGTTGAAACCTAAAGGTTTTAGAATCACCTCAGTAGAAACTTCGTCAATAGCGACTTTTCCGACAGCTCCAGAGCCTACGAACATATTGCTATATTGTGGAGGGGAATCAGAAGAAACTTGTGTAAGTGTAGATGTTAGCCATCTAGCTTCATCTGTAGCACCGAACTCAGCTTCAAGAACAGCATCTTGAGAGCCATACTGAGCAGTAGAAATGTAAGCATCTAAAGCTCTGATATCTGGCTTTATTTTAACGTGTGACAATACCCAGAAAGCAGCATCAACAGGAGCAGTGCCAAAACGGCTTGTTCCTTCAATGGTTGGTGTCATTTTTTCTGTGTCATTTTCATCTAGATAAGCGATAGCACGTTCAACGTCTGGCGTGCTTAGTTCGGTAATAGCATTACCGTTCACACCGTTTAGGCATGAGATTTCTGCTACTCCGGAATCCATCACATCACGACACACCTTGTCTAGCATAGTGTGCATGCACTGTGCTAAGTTATCGGCTGTCTCGTTTGCTGTGTCGTCTTCTACGACTAGAAGAACTTTTCTTGAAAGTAAAACGACCTTACCAAATTCTTGAATTTTGATTTGCACATCAAATTTTTCAATTCTTTCTGGTGCTGGGTCTGCACTTTCACTTAATACAACAGGATCAGAATTTAAATTTTCTTGCCTTCTTAACGCCATTGTATCTGTATCCTTGCTAGGGAGATAAAAATCTTTTGCAAGTATCCCGTGAATGTTACGAGGCTTTGCCCTCTGTAATAAAGCTCTATGAGCCCAAGAGTCGGACATAGAGCCGTAATTACTGGTTGTTGTAACTGTCATAAAACCATCCTATCGACTAGGATTAACGCCTTTTTGCTTTCGAAGCCCTCCACTCCCTAAATTCGGCATCACTCATTTTCATCACGTCAACTGTGGCATTTAAAGCCGTGGATTTTGGAACGCTAGTAGGAGCGTTTGGGGCGTTCTTTCTAGGTTCTGGCTTCACTGGTGCTTTTTGTTGCCTTGGTTGAAATGCTTCCATAAGTTCATATGCCTCTTTGTAACGATTGGGTGAAACCTCTAAAACTCTTGCGTATCCTGGTCTTTGTTTTAAAAAATTACTTAAATTTTCATTTACAAATTCCATTCGCTCTGGGTTGTTCTCAACCCAAAGTTGTTCCCTAACTTCTCGGACTGCTTCATCGAGCGTTTCCTTCTTTGTTTTATTAAGGTCTGCCCTAGTAGCCGATTCGTATAGAGAATCATCGTCTTCTTCAGGAGCTTGTTGTTGACTGGCTTGTGCTAGACGTTGCCGTTCTTGCAGTTGCCATTCAGCGTGAAGCTCTGCTTCTTGACGTTTTTTTCTTTCCTTTTGTAGAGCTGACAGCGGAACCATTTTTTCTTCTGGCTCTTGTTGCTCTTGCTCACCTTCAACGGCTTGTTGCATATCATTAACAAGCTCATCAGGTGTCATTTGTGGTGCTTCCTGCTCCACAGGTTCTTGATGATCTATGACTTCATCAGGCATTACATAGTCTCCTTCGTGCTTTGCGCTGCACGTTTGCGAATCGAGCGGTTAAACCTGCTACGACGGTTTAGGCATAGCTCCTTTTGCTTGAAGATAGGCTACGCCTTTCTCATTAAATTCTACCTTCAAGTTTTTTTGTCCGGGTTTCTTAGGTGCTACCATCCATAACAACTCACATATTCCCCTTTGGGGAGACACCCAAAATACAAAGGTGTTACTCATAAACTGAGGCAATTTCGTTGTGGCTTTTGGTTGACCTATTTTAAAAACATCCGGATTTAGTTTATCAAACTTCGCATGTATAGTTAGGAAGTAGTTTTCTCTAAAATACCCTAAATCATTAATGGCTTGCTCCACTACTTCGTCTATAGAATTTTTTAACGATGTTTTTTCATCGATAAACTTAGATGGTAGGATCAAACCTGTTTCGGGGCATCTAGACATACTACTCATAAAAACTATCCCATTTTTCCGCGAAGTGATTCTTTCTCAGCATAAGCTTTATGTAATAGCTTATTTGCTTTTGCAGCATCTTTGTTTCCAGAGCTTCCGCAACCTCTAGGCACTTGTCGTGCTTTTGGCATTGGATTCCCTTTACTAGAAAAGAGGCCACTAGGGGAACTAGAAGCCTTTTTCATACTAGGCATAATATCCTCCTTGTTGGATATTGCTATTCTTGTTAAGGTATTCATAGCTACTAAAAGGTAATCTATGAAGAAAATATGTGAACATTGTAAAGAACAATTTTGGGCTAGACTGCAAAAAATAAGGTTTTGTTCCAACGGTTGCGCTAGAAGATATGCAAATCCTGAAAGATTCAAAAAATGCAAACAATGTAATAAAGAATTTAAAATCACAGTTGATAGGAAATTTTTTTGTTCTCTTGAATGCTATTTTGCAAATGTTAAAGCTAAAAAAACCGTTTATACGTGTAAGACATGCAAGAAAAAGCTTGCAACTTATAACAGTTATAGGAAGCGTTCTTATTGCAGTAAGGATTGTCTTTACAACAGACCAATAAAACGCAAATATCGCACTAAAGCCCTTAATAACTTTGAAAAAAAGTGTTCTATTTGTGGTGATTGCAAAAAAACTATTGACATTCATCACATCAATGGGAATCGAGAAATCAACGAAATTGAAAATTTGATTGCTTTGTGTAGAGGGTGTCATATAAGAGTTCATAAATCCTCCACAAAACATAATTTAAACCTTATGCAAAGCCTTGAATTTGTTAAACTCACAAAACACCTCCCAAAGAACCGACGCCGGAAGTCTGCTGTTTTGGAGATTGAGAAGGCGTTGAAAGCTTCGAGGTCTCTATGTCTTTAGCTTGAGACATAACTTTTTGTCCAATAGCTTCTCTATCTCCTACCTCTTGTGATTCTAGCATTTCAACAAACTGAAGTACTTTCATTATCCGGTCTTCATTCATTGCTTCAATCTCAGTAATTGTTTTAGCTTTTGCTAAAGCTGCTTGAGCCCTATTTTCTTCTGACTCTGAGATCCTTTCCGTGCTTAAAGCTAAGTCACTTACAACTCTAGCTCTTCTTTCTGCACTCATAGCAAGATTAGCCTCAGCCTGACTGTTAGCAAGCTCTAAAGCAACTCTCTCTTGTTCGTCTATCTTCTGTTGCTGTTCTTGCTGCTGCTGTTCCTGTCTTTCAATATGTTCTTTAAGGTCACTAGCCCCAGACATATCAAGAGCATCAATGATAGCACTTTCTGGGACGTTAACAACTTCGCTACGTTTAAGATCAACAAGCTCATAATAGTACGCATCTTTTTGTGATTTAGAACGGACACCTTCTTTTATTACGGCATCATAGACTTCGAAAGTTCTGTTATCGAATTGTGCCGTTGGTGGTTCGCCTAGAATCCGTTTGACTTTTGCTTTAGGGTAGTTTTCTTGAATTGCTTTTAGCACTATAGATCCTATAACTTGCTGTGATTCCTCGATGTTGTCGAAGATCTTTCTGTTACCCTTAAGCCCCTGAGCTATACGGACTTGAGCTAGTCGGCCAGATACTTGAGTATTCCCCTTGTCGTCAGTTCCAAGCACAGATTCATTCACATTGGAAAGCGTAAGAGAAAGTTGATCTAGAACATTCTGGTATTCTATTAAGGCCGGGTTAGCACCACCGCCTTTCAGTTCTCTAATCGAATTTAAGCCTTCCGGTGCATTATCAGGGTCTATACCAACTAGTTTATTTTGTCCTGTTTGAAGTAAGTCGTTAGGGTCTTTGACAGCACCTATTAAGTAAGCATATCCTGTAGAGATATCAGAATCCATCATGTCCTGAATCTTCATGTGACGCTTGTTAAACTGCCGCTGAAGCGAGTAATTGCATGAGGCAAGCCCTTGTATTCTCTTGGTGGACATCCAGATTGACGGCTCTATGTAGCAGATTAGCGGAGCAAAAGGATACATTTCTGTAACGCCAGTTTTATCGTCACCTGTGTAAACTGGAATTCCGTTTAAGAATACGGTAAGTTCTACATAAGGTCTTTCTACGTCTCTTATCTCAACGTTTGGGATATCCTCTAAATCAAAGTTATATAAGTCAGGGTTTTTTCTTATGTCATTGAAGCGAGCAATTCCATTTTTTAGCGTCCTAATCTCTTTGCTTTCCTTATCCGTAATATCGGAGTAAAACCCACTGTCTATATCTACTAAAAACTTCCTTTTCCTCGTTGTTCTACGATAGTATTGATTGTATACAACTTGTGTTCGATTTCTGTTAAAGCTACTTATCTGTGGGTGATATTCTGGAAAGAGTTCGTCTTTGTAGGAAAATGCTAACTCTTCCAAGTCTTTTTTTGATATGTAGGGTAGTAAAGAAGGAAGTATATCCTTATTCATAAAGTCGGTAGTGATACCAAAACCACAGTCTGATAAATCAGTTTCCTCAAAGGTTGGATCGAGTAGAAAGCTGTTATATGTTCTTTTGAAGAAAGCTACATCACCATTAACGAAGTCTTTAGAGTAGTCCATCTGAATTCCGCAAAGCGACATACCGCTTTTAATAGACTCGTCACACGCTGAAAGAAATCGAGGATACCCCTTTCCCTTATCCCATACATAGTAAGAAAGCTTTGTAAACTGATCGGCTGTCTTTTGGTCGCTCCCCTCCACTGGTGAGTAGACAACCTGATTAACATTGTCTCTTAAGTATCCAGAAAAAAACTCAAGGGGTCGCCGCATTATATTAAATTCTATTGGTTCACGTCCATCCACAGCTAAAGCCTTACGCTCTGCTTCGCTCCAAGTGTATCCGGCTGCTGCTAGTGTATAAACTTGAGCGTCTCGTTTAAAAGAAGACCAAAATTCCTTGGCAAACCTTCCATTTTCTAAATATTCAGACTTTAAATCACTTTCAGTATACATTTAAAACCTTTAAGTTTTTTCTTTACCTAATCTAAGCAAATTAATTTCTATAAAGCAAACTTTTTTTTAAACTATGTACTTTCTAGCCTCTACAGCTTCTTTGTGCTTTTCGTATGCTTGACCTTGATGAACGCCCCTTTCTATAAGCCCTACAGCTTGTGCCATATACCTCATGCAAGCTCCGTAGTGGGAGTTAATATCGTGGAGTTCACAATCAAGATACCTGCCAAGTTGTTCGCTCCACTTCTTTCTATGCTTTGTGCAATGGTCTACAAACTTTTTAACCCTAGACATATTGAACACCATTCGACCTATTGCAGAACGGGCGTTTGCTATTGAAGTGTCGAAGCTTAACTTCTTCATAACGATAAACTTAGTTCCTGTTCCGGCAAAAAGCTTTCGAAATTCGCTTGCATAATCTTTCGTTACGTCAAGGTTGTTTCTTTCAACGGCATCATGTGGCAAGAAAATTGTGTTGTAGTGATAATTCTTGTCCTTAAGAAGAAAGTTAGCGTAGAAGTCAACACCTTTATTGTTGTCTTCGTAGTAGTCAATAACTCTAATTTCACCATGTATGACCTGAAAGAAAGCCATAACCGTTAGATCATTGACGCCTATATCCATGTCGCAATAAAGCGGTTCTAGTGGGTCGTATGGGTTTGTGTAAATGAATCGGTTTTCATCACTAGCTTTCTTGATTGCTCCAGCAAAGTAGAAAGCTTCTGAGTTAGAGAAGAAGCATTCCTTTATTGTGGTCGGATATTCTTGAGGCATCTTCTCCCCAAGCATCTTTTCTTTCGTAACGTACCAGTTCTTTTGCTGCTTAGTTAAAGCTAAACCTGTTTCCTTCTCCATCCTAGCAAAATAGTCAGTGTGGTCTACGGTACAATCCACATCTTGCTCTATTCTATACTTGCGTTCTTGATACCAAGGGAAGAAGAAGAGCTTGTAGTCTAGATTTGTAAGGTTGTCATTACCTCTGGCATCAGCAGCAGCTACCATATCATAGAAGAAACCGCCTGAGCCTTCACCAGTGCTTTCTATAGTAACCTTACCGCTTTCCGGGATAGTCTCTAATGTACCTGTAACTACTTCTTCAGCTTTAATGGGATTTCTAGCACATGTTTTACCAAACTCGGACACTAACACATTTTGATAAGCTCCACCTCGTAGCGTTGTATCTACTCGTATAACGGAATTATTTGAAAAGGTTACTTCTGAAGCTGATTGGCTAACGATTCCGACCTCTAACCACTCGGGAAGATTCTTAATAGCATAGCCTATGATTTTCTTAAAGATGTGGCTAGAATGATCTCTAGAGTAAGAGACAATACCGCAAGAGGTGTTTGGAAGCCATATTGCGTCATCGAATAGGTCTAAAATCCAGAAAGTTGACATCCCAAGTTGCCTAGCCTTAATAACTAAGTTACGTCTATGTCGTTGACGGTGTACCATCCTTTGAACATCGTTCATTACGAATCGAACGGGATTTTTATCCTTGTCAATGACACCGTAGAAGGTATCCATTCGATATTCTTTATCATCAAGGAGTGTAAAGTCTACCTCTTCAAGCTTTATCTTCTGCAAGCGTAGCCCCTTTCAACTTCTTATCCTGTTTCTTTCTTTCTTCCTCGATGAACTTGGCTACTGCCTTAGCTTGTGCAGGAGTCATTTTATCGTGGTCTCTATCTGCGTCTGGGTGAGCGTAGCCTCTTCTTTTACCCTTGTTATTTAGGGTATAGATAGCCGATTTAAGGGCATTTGTTGGGTCTGTATCTATCTTTTTGATTAATTTTGAAAGGACATCTTCGCAAGCGTCAAGAAGATCTTCTTCAAACTGTGTACGTAGCTCTATTACGAGTTTTTTAAGATCTGGATGTTCATTAACGAACCTTGATAATGTGCTTCTATCTACATTTAAGAGCTTGCAAGCGTGTAGGTAAACGCCTTTATTCTTTTTTAAAGCTGTTGTGACTGATTTTTTATTTAAAGTTAATTCTTTAGGGTAGCCACATGGCATATTAACTAGCTTCCTTAGATTACAATCTTGTTAAGATTCAAGTTTAATCTATAGGACGAATGATTTTTTTAGAACAAAAAAAAGACGGCCTTCGTGGTGACCGCCAAATACAATATGAGGAGTTACTTTATTAAAGACTTTTTTATAATTTTAAGTCACTAAAATATTCTTCTACAAGAGTTTTTGCTAAGCTCTTGCAGTTTTTATTTATGATTGCCATAGCTAATATCATAACAGTTTGAGCTTGTTTTTTTTCTTTATCGTTAAGATATTTTTCATCTCTAACCCCGTGAGATTTTTTCAGAGCTTGAGCATCGATTTTCTTGTATTCTGTAGCGATTCTTTGGCACTTTCTTTTCATCCCTATGTTTCTTAGTGTGTTAAAGCTTAGCTTGCTATTTGATAAGCTAACGGTGAAGTTGTGTCCGTGGTACATTACCTTGAACTTATCTTTTTTAACTTCTTCTATGTATAGGCCATCTGAAAATGGAACTACTTTTGATATTTTCATTATGAAACCTCTCTTGAAAGGTTCATTGCTTCTTCGAATGATTCGCTAGTGCATCCATCCACGCCTTCTATTGCAAACATATTAAAAGAAGTTACAGTACCGTCTATTGTAGCAGGTTGGTAGGTAACTTTTTTGTCAAACTGGTATTGTTTGCTTGTGCTTATAATTTTTTTTACTTTTCCAGCAACTAGCTTTCTAGCTTCTTCCTTAGTATCTCCATAAGTCCATATAGAATCCCTTCTTGCTTTTCTACATCTTGGTGGTACGTGTATATATGATAATCTAGCTTGTATTTTATTTTGTTTCATAACTAATTCTCCCGTAGTTACGTTTTTGTTTTTATACAGGATGTTATAACAGGCTGAAGATTTACAGGCAAGAAAAACCTCCTTGTGCTTAATTTCTTTACGGGGATTCGCAAAGATAAGCTCCGGAGGTATAACCAAAGAGAATGTTTAAATTTATTTTTACTCTGTTTTAAAAATTAAATCACCAAAAAAAAAGCCTCCAAGAAGGAGGCGAATCAACCATAGTGGGAGAGTTAGTTGAACTTACGTTTTCGGATTATCGTTTTTATTCTTAATTTTATCAAGTCCATCTTTGAATCTTTTAGGGTCTTTAGCACAAATGGAGATAACTTCTAGCCTACTTTTATCCATATTCTTAGAAATTCCTTCTATGAGCTTGCTTGCTTCGCTATCTAAATCGTTGAGATTATAAGTTTCTATAAACTCAATCTCTTCTCTGGATAGAGCTACTTTTTCTTCTTTTACTTCTGGGGTTATGTCGATAATTTCGCCTTCACAAAGACTGTTTCCAATACAATCTGGGAAAAGGTCTTTTGCCAAGTTGGATAAAGCTCTATTAAATAACATACGCTCTGGGAATTTTGCATAAACAGCGTTCTTTGTAAGACCTGCATTTTCAGCCATTTTCATTGTGAAAATACTTTCCATTGTATCGCCATTATCTCTGCGTTTTCCAATCAAATGCACTATTTCCGAATTACCGATTTTCTTTTGAATGCTATGACCTTGCCGTCTAATTAACATATTCATTAGAGAACTCGATAACATCGTGCGTCCCTGGATACATGAGATACCGCCATTAATTGCAAGCATAGGATCAATATCTAAGCTTCTAGCTGTTAAAAAGATAGCCAATATTGCGTTTTTCCCTCCTGCTGCAACCATTGACTGATAGAACTTCGTTTCACTCATAAGTGATGACCACTTAATTATATTTTCAGCTTCTTCACCCATTGGTAAAGGTTTACTTAGGGCAAGATTTTTTCCTGCTGATACTATTTCGTTTTTAGTTTCTTCGCTCATTATGCTCGCTCCATTATATTTTCTTTTGCTTTCCCTATTTTTTTATTTACGTAATCCCATTTTTCACGTGGTGTTTTTTTTAGGTCTTCAAGAATATCTTTTTTTATTTCTTTAATATTCTCTTCAATATACTTTATTTCTTCTTTAGCATCTTTTATTGCTTCTTTCTTTATTTTTTCAATGTCATCTTGAATTTGATCTTTCATTTCTGTAGGAAATTTAAACTCAAAGTACATAAAGGTGTTGTCAAATTCATCATCATAGTCTTTTACAAATAGATGGTGATCTCTAACTAGCTGAATATCTTCTAAATATTCTTCTCGATTCATTCCACCTGTTCTTGCATATATGAACGCTTTATCTAAGTCTTTACTTAGGTAGCAGTCTCTAAACCTGGGAAAAGTCTCAACGTCTATCCCCATAAGTTCCATTATTCTTAGTGCTGCTGAACATCTTCCGCATACTAAATTGTATAGGCTCATTTTTTTGCTCCTTTCAGTTTATATCGTTTCTTTTTCACCTCGAAAATTTCTATTCCGGGTATTTCTCGGTGTCCTAATTTTATTGCTTCTTTCACTAATTTTTCATTTAGTTGAAGGTACTGCATAGGAACTTTCTCTATATCGTCAAGCTTAAATTCCCATGTTGTTTTTGTTGTAGAAGAGCCTTCTTCAACGGATAGCGTATCGAAGGAAGCATCATCTATGCCATGTTCTTTCAAGTCTTCTTTTCTTTTTTGTTGATAGTCTTCTACTTTTTTTTGAAGGGATTCTTCTATTTCTTGAAGCTTCATTCTGAAAGCATCAGCGAAAGTTTTCAAACTTTTTTGAAAATCAATATGAGGCCGTACAAGAGCCTTTCTTGTGGTTTCTATAGTCTTGTTTAGGTCACGAGCTTGTAGAGCCATAGATAGCCCTTTCTGTGCTTCCTTGTCTGTTTCGACGACAAAGTTAGTTGCCATTTCTACAAGTTCATCAACGCTATCAACTCCCAACTGGCTTTTTGCAAATTCAGCATCGAAAGTGCTTGTAGGATTTACATAGCTTTTAGGCTCTATGATAAGAAGACCTTCTTCATTTTTCTTAACTTCCTTATGCTCTGGTACTACAACACAGAATCCTTTTAAAAACTCTTCGTAATCAATTGTCATGATGTGCCTACTTGTTCGTTGCTGCGTACATTAGTGTTTCCATTAAAGTTGCTAATCCATCCCTAGAAAGATATAGATTGTGCTGCTTTTTAGCTATAAGCTTAAGGTTTGCATACCTTGGATCGTTTGTATCTTTTATGGATTCGTTAAAGCGAACCCTCCAAGAAAACCTTTGTTGTTTGTTTTTGAAAATTACTAAATCATCGTGTTTTTCTTTTTTAATTGTCATCGTTTTCCTCTATATATTTTTCGTTAAATTTATCTACGCAATAGTTAGAGCATAGATGTGTTTCTTCTGAGTAGAGAGAGACGTAGCTATCTCTTTCGAAGAAGGATTTATCGCACCATTCACACGTTTCAATTTGCGGCTCGGTTGAAAAATGAAAGTCGTGTAAGATATCAAACATTGTTGAACCACCTGTAGGCATTTAAAATTCCTCTAAATATTCCCCAATCTCTATTGAAGTCCGTATACTCTAACACTTTTGGGTATTTCCCTTTATTAGAAAGCATAAGAGCTATTCTTCTTTCAGGTACGATTGTTTCATGACCTTGCGCCAAGTAATGGTAAGCGGATAACTGCAAGCACCAACTTTTAGATTCTTGCTGCGGTGTTTTTATATCTATGATGCAATGTTTATTTGAGCCTTTTAGCTTAGCAACTAGATCTATAGCTCCCGTGATACGTAAGATGTCGTTGTAAAGCCGAAGTTCTGTAAATAGAGCTTTGTCCACCATTTCTTCGTACCACATGGAGAAGCTATCGTAGTATGGAGCGCAATCTGCTTCTGGCATAACGAATTCACCGTTAGCATGTAACTCGCAACATTCATGAACTCTTGTTCCCCTATCCGCCGCTTTTTGTAGGACGTTTTCATCAATCCCATCAAAATTGCAGAACGGACTTAGTACGGTTGTTACTCTGGTATAATTTTCTCTATCTGTTTCTTTCACAGCAGTTTCCTATGGTTAATTCATACACAATGTTATAGCACATATCATAAATTATCAGAATCTTTTTCTTTATTTTTTTGTAAAAAAAACCCCAATAAAAAAAATTATCAGGGAGAACGTTTAAACATAAGAAGTTACACACTAACTAAATTGCTTAAATATGATCAAGAAAAGTTTTGTGTTGAAAAAAGGTGTATGGAGTGGGTAATGTATGGACAGTTTTTCTCTTGAAAAAAGAGAAGCCTCTGAAGCTAACAGCCATAAACTGACTTCAAAGGCTCGACCAAATAGTCAAAACTAACAAGATGTTAGCTAAAATGAAAAATATGCGCAACATCTTAGTTCAAGTTTCTAAAACGGTCAAGCCTAAAGAAAAAGTTGTCGTTAGCTTCCAGAGTTTTAAATATTAAAAAATTTAAATTGGAGCTATTTTCATGACCGATCAAGTTCAAGACAAATCCACTAATTACTTTTCAAAAGCACTTCTAATCGTTGATGATTTACTAGTCGACCCATACGACTTTCGCCTCTACATGAAACTAAAAAGAATCGCTGGTCAAAACGACCGATGTTTTCCATCCAGGAAAACTTTAGCAAAAGAGTGTGGTATGTCGGAATCAACAATCGATAGAAGACTTAAAAACCTAGCAATGCCAAGAGAAGAACTTGGTGGCTCTCCACTTATAGTAATAAAAGAAAGAGTCGACAAAGAAACGGAGTCACAAAAATCAAATCTTTACATTCTCCCGGACTTAGAGCTGTACAATGTTCAAAAATATTTTAGGGGGTATTCTCAGAGAAGAGGGGGGGTAGTCACAGAGACGAACAAAGAAGATACTATTGAAGAAGATTCTAAAACTACTACTAGTGATGATGAGTTATTAGGTAATTCCGAACAGCTAAAGGAAGATAGTAGTAGCTCTCCTAAAGGAGAGAAATTTAATCTTCTGAAGGATCTACCTATCAATGATGAAACGAAAGGTAGATTGTCTCGCTTTTCAGTAGAAGTTCTTAAAGAAGCTATAGCTGAAACGAAAAAGAAAAGAAGCGTAGCCAAATTCGGAGGTTATTTATTCACTGCTGCTAAACGCATTAGCGAAGAAGGATGCCAAAAGACGGTAAAGCCTAAAGACGATGAAAAGCTTTTAAGTGAAGCGAAAAAGTGTTTACAGGAAAAAATAGAATCTGTAGGATTACCATCATCTTTTGAAATTCATTTTGAAGATCGCCATTACGTTGTTTTAGAAGATAAAATAGCTTTAGATGTCATAGGATACCTTCAAGATGATGCAGAAGATAGAACGAACAAAATATTAAACATATTTAAAGAATGTAACGATGAAAATAGAAATGCCAAATGATTTTACAATCGAAAGGATTGTTCTTCTCGGAATGCTAAATGAAGTAGATTCTGTTAATGAAGCTATTGACAGCCTCAGCGAAAAAGACTTCTACTTTGACGAAAACAAGATTCTTTTCAATTCAATGATAGACTTAGCAAAACAAAACAAAGAAATAAGTTTGTTTAGCTTACTTACATATCTACAAGAAAGAGAGTTGTTTAAGAGCGAAAATAGGCATAAGATTGTATCTGATTTTATGTCTGAGTCACCGTCTCACGAAGAGTTTCATGACTGCATAGCTCCTCTTAAAGCTTTATCTAACAAGCGAGAGCTTATCCTTCTAGCTCAGAAAATGACTCACGAAATAGACAAGTGCAAGGGGTCTCCAGATGATTTACTTATCGAGTATCAAAAAGAGATTTGCCTTATCGGACAAGAGAACAAAAGAAAAGAGATTAAGTCGAATAAAAGCCTATATGAGAATTTCATGGATGGCTTGTCTCTTACAGACTACTATAAAGCTTTCCAAGAAAAGATAGAAAAAGGACTTCCGGTTTCCGAATCTGTTTCAACAGGATATAAAGCCCTTGATGCCATGCTTGGTGGATTTGCAAAAGGTTCTTTAACTTATATCGGGGCAAGAACTTCTATGGGTAAGACAAGTTTTATTTTAAACTTAATGCTTAAGCAATTATTTTGTGAAAATCCAAAAAACATTTTGTTTTTCTCTCTTGAAATGCCAGCTACTACGCTGTTTAAAAAGTTTGCTTGTGCAAAGGCCGGTATTCATTACGATATGCTAGATTTTGGGAAATGTTCTAAAGAAGAACTGTCTCAGTTTATGTATTACTCAAAGCTATTGTCTGAAAAAAATTTAATATATGAAGACCAAACGAGTCTTAAAATTTCTCAAGTGAAAGCAAGGGCTAGAAGGCTACATGCTTCTAACAAGATTGATATCATATATATCGACTACATAACCAAGATTAAGCCGGATTCTAAACATGCGAATAATCACCTAAATATAGATGAGGTCTCTAAAGGCTTACAAGACCTCGCTCTTGAGCTTAACATTCCAGTGGTGTCTTTAGCCCAATTAAACAGGGGAGTCGAATCTAGGCAGGATAAAGAGCCTCTAATGTCAGATTTCAGGGAGTGTGGAAGTATCGAAGAGGATGCGGATAATATTTTACTACTTTTCCGCCCATCTTATTACGACAAAAACAACTATCCGGGTTTGCTTGAAGTAGATGTGGCAAAAAACCGAATTATGGGAAATTTAGGCAAAGTCAATTTTGCTTTTATGAATGGATTACTAACCGAAACAAAAACAACAAGGAAAAAATAATGAAAGGTAAAAAAGAAGCAAGAGAGGTTTTAGACCTTATGAAAGAAATTGAGTTTAGTCTTTTCAGATATTTATCAGGGATAAAGCGTGGAGGTCGTGAAGCCCGGGTAAAGCTTATTAAGCTTGAAAAGTTAGGTCTGCAATTTAGAAAAAATTCAGCCAAGCTTTAAAAAATGACAGTGAGAAGAGGGAAAGCTTCTACGCTAAAGGAAATTTTAAGAAACTATTTTAATGGCATGTCTTATATTGAGTGTGTGATTGATTTATGTAAGAAAAGAAAGAAAAAGAAAAAGGAAAAGAAGTGAAATCATATCTATTCGTATACGTTATATCTGCAATAACCTTTTGTATGGGTTACGTTGTAGGAAAGGTTAAATATATTAATCGTGACGAAAGTAATCTACCTCTAGAGGACGAAATTGATGACTAAAGAAGACCTCAAAGTTTTGAGCTTATGCTCTAGGCAGGAGTTACTTGAGTGCTTGGGAGAGCTTAAACTCAAAATAGCACAAAGAGATCAAATGATAGATCGCTTACAGAAGGAAAAGTCTCCAGATGTGAAGATTTTGAACTCGTTGCATAGAATTGAAAAGCTTCTTGGGAACATTTCTTCTAAGCTGTAGTAATTTATTTGACCTTTTTACTACAACATGTTATAACAATGCCTTTAATAATAATATTAGAGGTTAAGGACATGGAAGAAGACGTACCTGCGATGCTAAAAGAAATTAGGGAGATACTAGGAATTTCACAGTCTCGGCTTGCTATCAAGCTGGATATAAACCCTGTAAATGTAAATAGATGGGAAAATGGGCGTGTAAAGCCTACAAAATGCACTACTAATTTAATAAAAAAAATACACACGACAGCTAAGAAAAAGCAGGAAAAATTAGATAAGACTAAACAAGTTCGTATCACAAAAAAAGCTATTGATGATGCTGTAACGAAAATTTTAGAGGGTGGATATTCTGAGTATGAAATTTAACAAGTACAAAGCTAAGCCAACTTTCGTTGATAATATACGTTTCCCATCTAAGCTTGAGGCTAGGAAGTACGAGCAATTGAAAATGCTTAGGGAATCTGGGCAAATAAAGTATTTTTTGCGCCAAGTTCCGTTTGATATTCCGAAAGCAAAATATTTCTGTGATTTCATGGTAGTGCATAGTGACGACAGAATAGAATACATTGATTCTAAGGGAGTTGAGACACCTGTTTTTAAGCTCAAGAAAAAACAGGTAGAAGCTTTGTATCCAGTGAAAATAAATGTTGTTAAGAAGTAAAATCAATCAGACCAATCGGACCAATTACCATATTTTATGAGGCTTGTAGGACTTAAACCATTTATAACAAGCGAGTTTGAATTGTGGGCCTGATTTAAGTATTTAGAGGAGAAACAGTGACTAAATCTTTGTTATTTGCTGGTATGTACTTTGCATACCGCATGTTCAAAAGGGAAAAGGATTGGGAAGATATTATAGTAAGAACGTTTTGGGTGCTTGTTATCAGTATATTGATGTCTTTCAGTGGGGTATTTTCGAGTCCTCCTGTAGAAAAGTACGCCAAGCATTTAAGCGACCGTAAACAACTCTCGCCTGAAGGCGAAAGCTTTTAGCTAGCCGTAGCTGCTAATTCGGGCACGTTTACAGGTGCCCCACCTAAAGCGATTACATGCGATGCGTTGACATCAGCATGCATTGAGCCACAGGTTGTACATTTAAAACGCTCTCCTTTGCGAGAGCCTAACTTTAAACATTGGTGACAAGTTTGACTTGTGTAAGCTGGATTAACAAATTCGACATTGATACTCAAAGCAGAAGCTTTGTATACAACGAATTGTTGAAGTTCGTAAAAGCTCCACCCTGCCACCATGCGGTTAAGATGTTTGCTCCAAGTTTTCGTTCTTGTACGAATATTTTTAAGCTGTTCCATGCGGATAGTTCCACAATTGTGCCTTTTAGCCTCTTCGACAAGTTTTTTAGAAATAACGTGGTTTTCGTGTCTGGTACGTCTTTTTTCGTAACCAGATATTTTTTTAAGGACTTTTTTACATCCTTTAGTAAATTTAGATTGAAGGCTGGAACGAACAGATTGCCTTTTATTTTTAAAAGATTGCCTGCTTTTCCCTTCAAATTTAAGGCCGGTAGATGTGCTAGCAATATTGTTAATTCCAAGGTCAACACCCATTATGCCGTCTCCGTCAAAAGGGATGCTATCGTAAGAAATAACGATGTGGATGTACCAGTCTTTGCCTTTTTGAACTACAGTCGCAGCTTTTGGATCTTTTCCTTTCAAAGCTTCTCTTTGATGTTCGCCGAGTTGCATAGGTATACGAATACGACCCTTGGAAGTAGTCAAAGAAACCGACTCTTCAATTTCACGATAGTTAAATATCCGAGCATCATAATCAATACTTTTTGGAACAAACTTTCGAGGTCTCTTTCTTTTCCCTTTAACTTTTGTCAAACAGGCGACAACTCTTCGTATAGAACGAACGGTGAGATTTGCAGAAAGTCCAGTTTGCTTTCGAATAGATTGATAACAAAGGTGATGCAACTTGATTGCGTTATGCGTTTTCTCTTTCAAAGCTACTTCAAGAACAAAGTTACAAGCTTGAGCAAAAAGCTCACTTGTTTCTTGCAAAGCAGCAAAAATTGGCTTGGAAGTAATCAGCTTACAACATATAGTCTTTTTATTCATGTAGAAGATTTTTCCACACATAAGGAATTAAAGCAACAAAAAGATGAGCGAGGTTTCCTCCCCCCGCTCTAATTCTAAACTTAAGGAAAGACTTTGGATGGATAAATGACCCTGCCAATTACCAGAACGCTACCAACGCCTACCAAATCGGTAGAGATGCGAAGGAATACAAAGTCTTACGACCTACAGAAGCTTTACGAGACTTCGCTTAAGGTGGAGAAGGTACAGAGAATCTTATTTGACGATTATTTGACAGAAACAAGAAAATTAACGCTGTAGACCCCATATTTTGGGGTTTCGTATTTGATGGAGAATAACATGAACATTTTTACTGAAGCATGGATATGTGGTTGCCTGGGGTTTATATGCGTTATGCTATATTATTGCTTAAAATATATTCTTAAAATTTACTTTACGATTGAGGGTAGAAGGTGAGAATAATTAAAACGCTATTACTCCTACTGCTAACATACAAGTCGTTCTTTCTCCTGGATGATGCGGTAGACTTCTTCTATGGCGATCTTACACCTAAGCAAAGGGAAACGGCACAGATTGTGACTATGCCACACAGTAAGACTTATAGGGTTTACTATTATGACTGAGAACTGCAAATGCTGTGGCGAAATACTTAAAAGAACGACAAACAAATATTCTTGTGAAGAATATACAGTGTATGGATGTAGATGCAAAAACGGGCATCGTTGTAATGTATACGAACTGAAAACAGGGAAAAGAGAATACGTACATGAAGAATTTGAAGAGAGAGTTAGAAAACTAAATGATTAAAAGAAAATATGGCTCTGCACCAATAGACATGATGGGATTGACAGAGATTACCTGTCCGTATTGTAGAGAAAATGTATTGGATGGTTATACATGTGTACCACCAGAAACGGAAGGTTACGGAAAATTTGTCCAAATTAGTGATAGAGAATACACCGAAGAACAACTATTGCTTCTTGAGGAGCTTGCACAAGAACAGGCTAGTAAATTAGAATTATTAAACAAAGCTGTATGGGATGCCATCAAAAATCACAGGTGTAAAAAAGATGATTAAAAAATTTTTAAATAAGATAAATAACTTCATATCTGAAGAGCTAGAGAAAATATCAGAAAATTTCAACGGTCAACTAAATACTTTGGCTAAGGAAAGAAACGAGATATTAGAGAAAAACAAAGAGTTGCTTGACGATTTAAATGAAAAATATAATGAATTAAGGAAAAATGCAATATTATTAAGTAACGATGGAAATGGTATATTCCTTAATCAAAACCACCCAAACGGCATATTCTTTGAAACAATTCCAGATATGAAAAGAGGCTTAGATACTGAACTTGTAAATATGCTAAAAGAGGTCAATACATTACTTGACAACCCATTAATATCTGATAGTGAGAAAGATCACTTAGCAGGGAAAAAAAATAGAATAGTTGATGAATTAAAAAAAGAACTATTGAATAAGCTAATCGGAATATCTGATGATTAAAAAAGAAGCAGCCCAAGAGGGAGGGCTGCATAGGAATTTTTTTGAAACGATGAAAGTATAATACTAATAAGTTACATATTAATACTCAAGGGCTTTCAGGAGTGCATGGCGTTAAATCTACAGAAAGCCCGGTTTGATCTTCTAGCTCGTCTTCAAGATATTCCTCAAAAACTGAATCGTCTGGAATGCTTGGAATGCATAGGTTTAACACATAATATAGTGTGCATACGCAAACGACAACACAACATACTGTAAATCCGGCATCTCTAAGTTTCATGGTTTTACTCCTGTAAAGCGGCTTTACATGTTTCTTTAATCATCCTAGAGCGTGGGTATATAACCGAAATCGTTTGAGCATCAAAGCCTTTAGCTTTTAACAAAGCGACGTTTTGCTCTACTTCCGTTTTCTTCGCTAGTTGCTCTTGCTCTTGTTTTAGAATCTCTTCGGCATCTCGCTGGTCTCTTGTCTTGTAACGCTCGTCATTTGCCACAATATTTACTTGCTCATCGCAATGTGAAACAGACCACTTCATCCTCTTGCCTCGACTCACTTCCTTATCACAGCAATCAAGGAACTCTTGCTCATCAGCGTTAAGACGCTTGCCGTGGAATTCTTCCATGAGCTTTGCCCTACGTCTACCTTTCTTCTCTTCCCATAAGCCGTAAGGACAACGCTTGTATACGCTCTCCATGCCTTTGCCGTCATAGCCCATGCCACCAGTAGCCTTGTACTCGGCACACTTAGACCATACACGTTGCGCCCACTGGTCTTTTGTCTCGCAATCAGAGCCAAGGTAGTAGTCCAACGCTATAGCGTCAGCATCGGTGTATTCTAGCTCTGTGTTTTCTATCTTAGGCATTCTTTTCTCCTTGTTTGGATAGTCCAAACCCTTAACAAATTATAGAACCTGTGAATCTAGTCGCATCACTTATACCCACATCTTTAGAACCACCTGATACTTTTGCTTTTAAATAGGCTGTATCTGCTGCATCAATCTCTGTTTGTATTGAATAATTCATTGTGAAATATCCACTATAATCTAAATTGTCTGCATCAGCATAGAATGGTGTTACAGTTCTATTTGAAGTTACTAAAAAGAGTTCAATAGAAGTTTTGGCTGAACCATTTATCCCATAGTAACCAACCTGCCCTCCAAAAATCATTGTTGAGTTTATTGGAGATGTATAAACTCCTGTAGTATTATTATAATCGCCATTTCTATCTTCTATTTCATCGTTACATATAATACTATACCCACTCCCATCACCTGTTACACTGGGATCGTTAACACTATTGCTTGCTTCAAAACAAGACTGCAACGGCATCGTGATGTGACCGTATTTGTCTACACTGAAAGCTGTATCAAAGGTTACATTGTTTCCTGCTGCGATACTTTCATCTACACGAATAGAAAAAGTATCTCCGCTTTTCCCAATTCTAAAGTTAGAGCCTACGTCAGAAGACTTTGTATTCGTTCCATCGAAATAAGCATCAAACAGTAAATTTGTGCTATCGTGTGAATAGCATTGTATCTGTAATAATGGATAATCGTCCGAAGCCGTTGTAAATTGTATGTTTGGTGCATCAGTGCTGCTTGCATTCGCACCTTCAATAGCTACTTTTGCTAATCCTACCCCACCATGAGGAACGGCACTTGTACCCACACCAACCTTCTTAGCGTAGAAAAGCCCATCGGAATCTAACAAGGCTTGCTCCGCATCGGCACTGTCGGTAAAGCTTACCTTGTTGCTCCCTGCTGCATCACCCATCTTAACCGTTAGGTCGTTCCCTGCACCGTTTGTTACGGTTGCTGTAGTAACTGATGTTGTAGCTGCTAAAGTCGTTACAGTTGGAGCTGACGAGAAAGAAGGAGAACCAGCATTAGCAATAAGAACCGTGTTTGCAGCTCCTTGAGCTGTAACTTGAATAGCTCCGGCAGCGTTGCCATATAGAACGCCGTCTGAAGTGAATGTAACAACTCCTGTACCGCCGTTCGCTACGGCAATTGTAGTTCCGTTCCAAGTACCGGAAGAAATCGTGCCTAGCGTTGTAATACTGGCTTGTCCTACATAGGCTGCATCGATGTCAATCGTTGGGTTGCCACCAGTTCCGTCACCGTTAGACAAGGAAATTCGCGATGCCGTACCCGTTATGGTTCGTCCTAGGAAGTCTCCTGCTCCATCTCCAACCAATATACCAGTCTGGACTAGTCCGACAGAGTTTTGTATAGCCATTACTTCTCCTTTTTTAATCCCTTATTCCAAGGTATCCTATCGGGAAATTTTCTTCCCTTGCAAGTGGGTACGTGTCCTTTTTTAAAACTTCCTGAGTTTTTCCCCCAAGGACATTTCATCCCTTTGTTCCATGCTTGTTGTCCTTTTTTAAAACCTTCTAACTTTGCATGGCATACTATGCATAGAGTTTTTCCGTTATTTACATCAAATCTAAGACTTTCATTTTCTTCCCATGGCACTATGTGATGTGCTTGTAGTCTTTTTAAGCTTCCACACTCAGTACATTTATTTCCATCTCTTTGAAGTATATCAAGTCGCCATTTTTTGTGTCTCGATCCATTTCTCGCATTTATGTCCTTATATATGCCTTTATTCCAAGGAATTTGTTCTTTTTTAAATTCCGTTTTTGGCGATGTGTGCTTACCTTTAAAAAATAAGCTAAGTTTCTTTTTAGTCTCTTCGCTATGCTTTCTACCTTTGTTCCAAGGTATATGACCCTTTTTAAAACTTCCTCTTGGGAGTCCTGTTCTTCTTTCAGCATTTTTACATTCTTTGCATTTATGTCGATGCCATTTACCTTCTTTAACAAAATCTTCTAGTTCTTTTTCTTCGTTACATATCTTGCATTTTCTCATTTTATACCTCACTATTACATGTAAAGTATAATTTACCGTTCCAATTACTGCAACCCCTGCTACACAACAGTCCAGTTTCCTGTCGATGAAGTTACATTGAATGTTGTATTGGTCACGCTACAAACTATTTGGATAGAAGCAAATTGCTCTACAGCACTTAGCGAACCACCAACACCTGTAGTTGTTGATGATGCCGTATAATTTATAAGCTGTGATGCATTTTGATTTATTATAGTCTTGCCAACTCCAATATTTGTTATGATAAACGTATCTCCAACACTAGCTGTTGCTGGAAGAGTATAAGTTATATCAGTAGCCCTCGAGCCTACATAACCGTTCTGAGCTACAAGACTTTGCGTAGCACCAGTAACGGTTGTCCAAGAAAACGAACCGCCTATGTTAGTGATTGTGATTGAGCCACTTGCATTCGTCACGGAAATTCCTGCACCAGCCGTTAGCGTAGCCCCTACTGGTGCATTTCCTGTAGAACCTATAACAAGCTGCCCATCCGTCAATGGGGTAACTTCACTAAGTACGCCACTAGCTCCGTATATAGCAACGGCATGTTGTGTTCTGCTTGTGTCTGTTACAGTGCTAAATGTTCCTGCTGCTGGTGTAGAGCCTCCAATAGTACAATTATCAATCGTAGTGCCTGTTATAGCTCCGCTATCAATATTAGCATTCGTTACCGCCTGACTCCCCATATCCCAAGCCCCTGCTAAGGCTCGTGTTCCGTCAGCTAGTAAATATTGAGTATTCCCTGCTATGAATATGAATCCATTTCTACGAAGAACCAAAGTCTTGTTAGGTACGGACACACACCAAACGTCTCCAGAATAATCAACACGATTTTTTGTTCCTTTGCCAAAAAGAACCTTTTCTTTGTTGGTTATGTTGATTGTCCAGCAACCGTTTTTAAAGCCACCTTCACGATAGTAATCGTATGCCTTCAATCCGTTAAAAGTACAAAGCTGGCATAACTGATCTTTAAGAACCACATCTCCAGAATGATAAGAATACCTTACCTTTCCATCGAAATTATCTATAAGCCTTCTGCAAGCGTCTTCTTTTGTTATCTCAATAGTAGAACGTTTGCTTCCATCTCCATAAATAAGTCCTGATAGGAACGCTCTAAATTGCTTTCCTCGCAATTTCATGAGTTTATCAGAAATTCTCTTCTCTGTTATCCAGGTTCTAATGTTTTCTCTAGCCCATGCACTTCTTATATAAAAAACTTCTGTTTGCCCTGTCCGTCTTGTATATGGAACATCTAGTTTCTTAAGAATATTTTCTATATAAGCAGCTTGGTTTTCTTTTTGATAAATTCTTATTCCATATCCACCTTCTTTTGGAGCAATGAAATTTCCTTCTGAAATTATTAGTCCGAGAAGTTCAAAAAATTCTAAAGGCTTATCAAATGTTTCTCCTTCAAGATGTCCGCTAACAGGAATCTCGAAGACAGATTTTTCTAAAGCTTCTTCGGCTGTACAAGTAAGCCATTTTGATTTTGGATTTTTCTCTTCTTTGCATGTATTACGATAAATCATCTTGTGCTGAGGAGTAACAAGAATTTCTCCATATCTATTCTTGAAGCTTATCATCTCATCGAAAGAATCATACACATACTTTTCTTGAATCTCATTATATTCTAGTTCATTTGTCTCAAGATTAAGCGTAAGAGCTTTTTGACCCTTTTCTATTTCTTCATATGGGATAAATCCGTTTTCTGTCAGAAGTTCTGTGTCCTCAGAAAAGCAATGATCGTCATCGCCAAGTCCAGTCAAAGCACCATGGTCTGTAAGCGTTCCAGAGACACCACCTCGTGTTATTCCGAAATCTCGCAAGTCAATGTAGTCATCACCTGTATTTGTAGTGCGTATCCTTGACTTTACAGCGTTAGCGTAACCGTCAGATGTTTGATAGATGATTGTTCCGATGAACTTAATCTCTGCTACAGGTGCGCCTGCTAAGGTAATAGAGGCAATTTCCACTTCTGCACCATCTCTTGCAGCACTTATATTCGCATATTCATTCTCTCCTTGTACGACACCGAACTTCCTTGTGCTATCGTTGTAAGTGAACACATGAGCAAGAACAAAGTTATTATTCGTCACCTCGGTTTGCTGCCAATTACCACCGGTAAGCTCATTGTATGCTGCACGTCCTGTTCCTGTAGTCAACACACCGAAGCTTGCTGTTTCGTCTATACGCCAGATGTTAGAAGCCTCTGCACCAGTTTTGTAGTATACGGCTATGTTGCTTGTACTCGTTCTTGCTGTATAAGAAAACATAGCATCTTCATCCCAAGCAATCGTAGCTTCATTCCCAAACTCGGCATGAGTATCTAAATCTCCCGACTGATCGGAAAGGATATCTGTAAGACCACCACCTGTTTCTAAAGCAAAGCCTATTGTCTCATGAAGGTATTCATGTGTTATCCCTGCCATGTCGGCTGTATGCAAGAACTCGTCAGCTAAGTATATTTGCTTGCTATTTGTTGCATCCCAGTGAACGATTGCTACGATAGCATACTTCGTGATGATTTCATCCGACCATGTAGTTGTCTCCGTTAAGGTATCACCGTCATAGTAGATATAATGTAGACCTTCTGTATCAGCTATCACGATGTCATCGGCTGCCGTTACTTCGTAAAGTATACCTTCACTCCAATAGCGGAATTCTGTAGCTTGTGGTTCTATAGTAAATGTTCTCGTTCCGTTGACAAATGATATTTGTGCATCATTGCTGGGATCTTCAAATCCGTTTATTGTATTGCGATATCCATGAGTGTTCCAAATATCTCCGTTATCATGGATCGTTACAAGAAATGTTCCGTCTGGAGCTGCTGCTGCGTTGGCTACATATCCAATACGTACAATATGACTCGTATTATCAGGCTTTGTCGCTGTCGCTGCTCCTGCCGTTGCATCGGATAGGTATATGATGTCTCCACCAGAGAAACCGCTTGTATTAAGCCCTCTAACTAAGCCGAACGTAGTTATGTAACCATTCGTATTATTCTCAATGTCGTGTGTAGCTACACCTAACATATGGGATGTTGTATCTGAATCCGCTTTTGCTAGAGAAACAAGAGGATATCCGCTAGAAGTACCGCTAAGGTATACGATTTGTCCATTTGTTATTGTAGAACCTGTCTCGTTACGAACCTTTATCCAGTTCTCCTCTCCAATGTTAAGAGCAACTTCACTCTCTGCATTGTAGAAGTTCATTGTATCGGTAGAACTGTCGTAGTAAATCCTTCCTGCACTATAAGAAGGTGCAGCAGCACCAACTAGGTCAAGATAGGTAAGTTTACCTGTGCTTGGTGTTGTTCCTCCCAAAGCAGGAGGCTCGGCAAAGACGTTATCGAGGTTGCTAGGAGTAACAGCCTTGTCCGTTGCTGTAACAGCTACCGCTTCAGCATCCGTAGCAGTTTCCAGTACGCCCTTTTGTGAAGTAGTCGCATCGGCAATCGTTAAGGTTAGAGTACTTCCTGCTGCACTTGTTGATATTCCTTGTGATGATGTTCCGTTAACGTTTAACCTATTTCCTACTGGCGTGCAACTACCTGAATCGGCATCTACAGCTAATAGAACACTTCCTGTGGTAGATACTCTTATTGATCCTGAACCATTTGTTATGGCTATGCCAGTTCCAGCTAATAAATTCGCTGCTACAGGAGAACGACTGGTATATCCAATTAATAACTGTCCGTTTGTTAAAGAGATTTCTTCTACTGGACTTGTTCCGTCACCAACAAGAACAGCTCCATCAGTCAAGGTTTGCCTTCCAGTTCCACCAAACGAAACAGTTATCGGAATGTCTAAAGCAACAGTGATAGTTTTGCCTGAAGCAGACGTTACAATCCCATCACCGCCTAAGATCTCAAGATTGTTTGCAAGGGGAATAGCTGTTCCGGAATCAGTCGTAAATGAAGTAGCTATCTGCGGATGACTAGCCTCGATATCCAATAATCCTGCCTGGGACATTTACCCCTCCTTTTACTTTTTTAATCTATCTATGAGGTTGTAAGCATTCTCAATTTCTTTTTTTAAAACATACACACTTTTTTTTAAAACAACAAGCTCTCTATCTAAGCCTTTTTTATCTATGGAACAAACTTCTATTTTATCCAATAATTCTTTTTTTAAATCTTCAACTTCAGAAGGACGGTTTAGAATTTCACTCTTTACATTCCCTACACTGCTCTTTATCCTATTTTCTAATTTGTAGACTTCTTGTTGAACAAACTTATATAGCTCTTGAATTAAATGCTCTTTATCGCAATCTAATTTATAAAGATATTCTGATTTATCAACTAATTCTTTGAATTGTTCTTTAAAACCTGCAAAAGATGAAAATAGCCCGTTGATTGTGCCTAACAGATTCTTTTTTAATGAGGCATTTTCACTCTCAAGGCGTTCTATCTTAATATCTTGCTTGGAAATATCGTCTTTGCAGGCACTTATTATTATGGATTGCTTTTTTAATTCACTTTCGAGTAAAGCAAACTTTTTGGAAAGTTGAGCAGACAGATTTTCCGTCTGCTCGCTGTTGGAATTTATCGCAAGATTCATTGCTAAACTAGAATCCTGGTAGTTCTTTATTTCTTGTCTAACTATGAGAGAAAATTCATCTACTAAATTCTTACGTTTTAGCATCTAATTCCTCTAGTAAAGACATGAAATGTATAAAGTCTTATCTACCGGTGCTGTAATTTGCTTACAATAAAATTGTGTACCTATAGGGAGATAGTAGTTTTCTTCTCCGTACGCTTGCATATTAGATGAAACATCTATAAGCACAAAAGAACCAGCTAACACAGGAAATAAATCCCTTGTATTATCCCAAGTGACAAATAAGTCTCCTTGAGTTGCATTAGAAACTAAAAAAGCTCTAACCCTATGTGTTGTAGCAGAGCCAACCGCTGCATAAGCTCCGGATATCCCTGCTGCTGCTAAACTTCGGCAATCTTCCATATTTGCTTGCGACATTATTCCTCCTTTTACTCCTGTTTCTCAGGAACTTCTTCGGAAACTTCTTCCTGTTGAAGAACTTCTGGAACTTCATCAGTTTTATTATTTACAAAATCGGTTACCTCTTTCTCTTCCTTTTGTGCTGCAACGATTCTATCTACCATTACACCTTTCATGGCTAAAAGGACATCGTGCATTTCACCTACAGAAGTTTCCATTGGACAACTCATCTCGTAGACTTTTCCGTTTAGTTCCGTTGACAAAAGAACTTTACTTACTGTTTGTTGTTTAATTTCCATAATAACCTCTTTATTTATGCGTTAAACTTAAATCCGGAGGCGACAAAGCACCTCCGAATAAGAATAATACACAAATAAAATCTTTAATACACCCGGTTTTTACTTTACATGTTACCGTGTATGACGGTTCATATCAACCGACGTTTTAATTAAGCCACAAGCCTCCCGATCCAGCTCGTCCCATCATAAACAAGTGATAAAGACTCGTAAGCCCCGTTCAATGTGTAGGTTACGGCACTTGCGCCCGCCACAATAATGTTCTTTGCCGTCCCGTCAATCGTAATATTGTTGGCCGCAGCCTGCCCTACGCCATCTGAGATCACAAGGCTTCTACCAGTCGCAGGTGCTGCTGGTAGTGTAAGTGTTAGAACACCCCCAGTAGTGTCTGTAGTAATGAAATAGTCACTACCAAGTACCGTATAAGGAGTTGCTCCATTTGCAACAGCCGTGACATTCATTGTCAAACCAGAATCCATAGAAATCCCACCTGTTCCACAGGTAAGATCTATACCTCCGGCAGCATCCGAAGCATCAATTACGATGGCATCTCCGACAGCTTCAGCAGCACTGATATTTACGCTTCCAGCAGAGGCCGTAACATCTATATCATTTGTTGCTGCGGTTACGTCAATACCTCCAGCCGATGCATTAATTTCGATAGCATCAGCGGCAACTTCAGAAGAAACTAGTGATAACTGAAGTGCTACGTCTACATCCAAACCACCAGCAGCAGACAATAACGTAATTGCATTGTCAGCAGCTTCTTCGGCATTAACAATGACACGTCCAAGTGTTGATTCTAAGGTCAAATCAATTCCAGCTCCTCCGACTGTAAGGTCAGAAGCAGCAGCTCCGGCAATTGAAATAGCACCTGTAGAATCAATGGCTATTCCACCTGTTCCAGCATCAACATCAATTCCTCCATCAGCAGCAGAAGCAACGATGCGAATAGCATCAGCAACAGCAGCCTCAGAAGAGTCAATATTGATTTCTAGAGCAGCATTTACATCAATTCCTCCGGCTGCACTAAGAAGTGTTAGAGCATTAGTAGCAGCTTCTTCGCCATTCATGATTACTCTACCAGCAGCAGAAGCGAGTGTTAAGTCTACGCCTGCACCTGAAACACTAAAGTTAGAAGCAGCAGCAGCATCGATGCTAACGCCAGCAGCAGAATCAATAGTTGTTCCGCCACCGCCATCATCAATGTCAATTCCTCCGGCTGCGTCACTAGCATCTATAACTATAGCATCAGCAGCAGCCTCAGAAGAGACTAGTGAAAGTTGTAAAGCACAATCAGCGTCAATTCCTCCAGCAGCACTTACTAAAGTAATGGCGTTATCAGCAGCTTCTTCCCCATTAACAATTACTCGTCCGGCTGCACTTGCCAACGTGAGATCAATACCAGCTCCAGCCATTGTGATATCGGAAGCTGCACCAGCAGCAATACTTACCGCTCCGCTTGTTACATCAAGAGCAAATCCACCAGTACCGCAATCCATGTCGATACCGCCAGCAGCATCACTAGCATTTAGATAAATGGCGTTTGCTACGTTCTCTGTAGATGTTAAGTTAATAGAACTTCCGGTTGCTGTGATGTCGATATCTTCACCAGCAGCAGCACCAGCAGCAGAAATGTCAATTCCTCCTACGGAAGAAGTGATAACTACAGAATCGCCAGCACTTTCACCAGCAGTGATATTTACTGAACCAGCTGTACAAGTGATGTCTATATCTTCTCCGGCTGCTCCGGCAGCAGTTATATCAATTCCTCCTGCACTAGAAGTAATTTGAATAGAATCAGCTGTATTTTCAGAAGATGTTAGACTTAAATTTTTTGCAACATCAACATCTAATCCACCGGCCGCACTTACTAAAGTGATAGCGTTATCGGCAGCTTCTTCACCATTGACTATTACTCTACCAGCAGCAGAAGCGAGGGTTAAGTCTACGCCAGCCCCAGCAACAGAAAAATTTGATGCAGCGTCAGCATCTAGTGAAATAGCACCTGTTCCGTCAGCATCAAGGTTTGTAAAGTTTCCAGCAGCAGGAGTTGTGCCACCAATTTCTCCAGGAGCTTCTAGTCTTGCAGTCAAAGAAGAACATACAATCACTCTATCAGTATCCGTGCCCGTTACAGCTTCAGCATCCGTGGCCAGCTCAACAATACCCTTGCTTGTTTCAGTAGCATCAGGAGCGCCAGCAATAGCTACAGCAGCTACACCTTTAGGTGTGCAAGCTAAAGTTTCGGAAGTACCAGTAGTCGTTTCAGCTACCGTGGCCAGCTCAACTTTACCTTTTACAGTGAGAGAAGCATCTGGGATAAGATCATCCACCGCGCCAGATAAGGTAGAGGGTGAAATTACTACATCAGTCCTGCTTCCGGCTACAGCTTCAGTGTCCGTGGCAAATCTAGATTGCCCTGTAAGAGTTTGATTTGCTTTACGCCCCATGTAACTAGTCTTATTTCCGTATTTTGGCATAGTGTCCTCCTTTGCCATTATTGATTTGCCATAAAATTAACAAAAACGACCGGCAAAAAAAATATTTATTTGATACTCAAGTTCGAAACAGACATAATGATGTTTTATGGCAAGGTTTTGGTTGTTTTTGGAAACTTTTTGGAAAACGACGGAAACTTTTTGGAAAACGACGGAAACTTTTGGGAAAATTATGGAAAAAGAAAACGAATTTGTAAGAACAACCGTCTACATACAAAGACGTCTACTCGAATCGGCTAAGATGATGGCTATTTTGACAAGAACGAATGTATCGCAATTAATGCGGATAGCTCTTAAAGAGAAAATCGAAAAGCTTAAGAATAAGAAGAGAGACTGCGAAAACTGATATTTTTCTGTGAAAACGCTAAGATTTTCTATGCTCGTCTAACTCTTTTACAACTTTTTGAATTTGTTCGAGGTATTTTTCAACCTCTTCTTGTGTTAATGGGTCAGTTTTTGGGTCATATAAAGACCTCATCTGCCTAGATCTTAATGTATCAGCTAAGCGTTTGATTTTAACAACCTGTCTTTTTTCAAAAGAATCTCTTATGTAATGATTGGAAAATGTTCTAAACATTAGTTTAAAAACTTGCCCAACCTCTTCCTCCATTTTTTTAGCTGATTTTTCGGAGTCAGGATCTATTTCACCTATTTGAGTCCAAGGCATAACTTGTTTCATTATATATTTAGTTCTATCATAGAAACGTTGAGCAGGAGTTTTTGCAATTGTATCTGTAATGTTTCCACCAGATTCAGTTTTATTTGAAATTAAATTATATGCCATTCTCCATATAGGATGTACTTCCCAAGACATCTGTCTAGCGAATTTCTCCCAAGCATTAATTTCTCCGGGGTCAGTAAAAGATTGATAGGCTCTTCCAATATATTTTACAGGTAAATTTGTAGGTGAAGGAATCACTATAACTAATTCTTTATCTTCATCATCTTCTGTTTTTATAGGTTTAGAATACCGATATCCAAAAATATCTGTATCAAATCCATTCGATTTAAAATATAAATGAGCAGCTCCCAATATAGCAGCTGAATTCGCAAGACCTTTAGCGTATGTTTTATCTTTAGGATTTATTTTCTCACCTTTTAGAATTGATTCACCAATACGATATGGAGCTTTGAACATCTCTTTAAATAATTTACCCATAGCTACTTTAAAGGTTGGTGTGAAAAAAACCTTATTTAACTTTCTTCTAGTTGTTGGTGGAACGCTGGCGTAATCAGCATGAAATGTAGCAGCTATTTGAGCAGCATCAGTTGGACTATAACCATCTTCTATAAGCTTATTATAGCTAGCCATACGAACCAATCTATCTCCATGCCATGCAATGTTTGATGCAAAATTATAAATTTTACTTAATATTTTTGGACTAATCCAGTCCATTAAGTTTTCAGGTAAACTCTTCTTGGTTTCTTTAATTAATTCATTATATTCGGCTTTTGTTATATTGAAAGGTGATGAAGATAACCCCTCTTCCATAGCTTCATGGTAATCTTTAGAACGATTATATATGTCCTTATTAGCTTTAATAAAATATTTTGCTGATTTTATCGGTCTAAGTGGGTTTACTGTTCCTAACATAGCAGCCTGAAACATATCATAACCGGGTAAAAATAACGGATTATAAAACTGATACCCTTTCATTTTCCCCATAAAGTTTAAAAAAGCACTAGGTTCTCGTTTCAACATTGGCACTAGATAATCATAAACAACTGGATGAACGTAAAATTTATTTGCTACGTTAGATGCCCATTTTGGTATTTTTTCGTAATTCTTTATTCTTGTTTTAGAAGCTAATCCTTCAGTTTCAGCTTGTTTCATCACACCATAAATAGCTAAATCCTTTCCCTTTCTAAGACCATAAGAACCTATAATATCTGCGATATCTATTTTCTCTGCATCTATCGCTTTAGAATTAAGGAGATCTGCTATAGAAAGACTTTTCCTTTGTTTATTCGTTAAGGAATTTATAGAATTGATAATTCTTTGTCCTTGAGTTCCATGTAAATTTGTAAACCACTCACTATAAGGTATATGAACAAACTTAGTGTTCTCAAGTTTCCTCATTGCTTCTTTGTTCTTGGCAATTTTCTCTTTAATATTTTCTTTTGCTTTTTTGCCTTTCGTTGTTTTTATGTCTTTTGAAAGCTCTTCATTTTCAGCTTCAATTCTATCAATAAGCGACTGAGGAAATGGCTTTGTAAGAGCATCAACATCTTTTAATTCTTCAAAAGACTTATCAAAATAATCTCTTATTAAGCTGTATCCTTTCTCATACTTTTCTTTGTATTTTTCTGGAAGATCTTTAGACTCTGCTAACAAAGCTAGGATACCCCTATCCCTTCTATCGTATCCTTGATTCTTAAGTTGTTTTATAAGATCTATAGCATCTCTTTGATGTTTTTCTATTGTGTTGTAAAAAAGTTTAGCTTTGCGACCTGTTTCATTTCCACCAACTTCTTTGAACGGTGCTTCTACATTCCAAAACTTATTCCATCGACTTGAGATGTCTTTAAATCTTCTATTAATACCTTCAAAGTAGGATTTATCTTTTACTGGTGACTCATAAGTTACCTTTTCAAATTTTACAACTTCTTGGCCTTTAGGATCTTTTACAACTTCTAAATTTCTAGGTCTTGGCATTTCACCCGGCTCTAACACTTCTGGTTCTATCGGTGACGGTTCTTTACCTTCAGGTATTTCTTTAGGTTCAATTTTTTCAACAACTTTCTCTTTAGGTTCTAGTTTTTTTGTCTCTTCTTTAAATTCAACTTCTTTTAATTCTTCTGGAACAGGTTCTTCAATAACATCCTTGTCATCTACTAATTCTTTTTTTATCTCTTTAGGTTTTTCCTTTACCTCAACTTCTTTAGGCTTATATTCAATCTGTTTTGGTTCAATTAATTCTTGGATATCATCTACAGATTCAGCTTTATTAAAAGCCTTCATTTGTTCTTCATTAAGATTGTCTAAAATCTCTACAGCTTCAACTTGAGAAAGCCCTTTTCCCCTAGCCCAATTACCAAATGTTTTAGCAGCCTTTTTCGTTCCTTGAAATCCTGCTACCAATAAAAGGTTTTTTGCAAACTGCTCGCTATCAGGCCACTCGCCTTGAAAAGCTGCTGTTCCAGTAGTGATAGTTGCTGCTTCGCCAATAGCTTCAGTAGCTTTTCTTGTAACCTTAGACGACAGTATTTTATTAATGCCCGGCATCTTTGAAAGATATCCAACAAATGGAGCTACCATCGCCGTTGCACCGCCAATTGCAGCACTCTTACCTGTTTCTTTTGATACTCTTCCAGCAGCTTCAAGATATTCTCCAAAAGTAACATCGGCTTCTGGATTTTCTTCAAAAAACTTTTGATATTCATGATGACTTGTTTTCAAAAGTGTTGGAAGTGCAAAAGCTCCAGCTCCACCAGTAACTAAAGCTCCAGCTCCTAATTCTGCTCCTGCTAATCCTCCGGCGACCCCACCAATTGCCATTGCGGGTAAATCTCCAATAAGTCCACCAGCTTCTTTTGCCAAACTCTTTAAGAATCCTAAATCTCTTTGGCTTCTAGCAGCCTCTTCTTTTAAAGTTGGCATGGGTTTAATGTCTGCATATTCATATAATTGCTTAAACCCGGGAATATCCTCAGTGATTAAATTACCAGTAGATTCTTGCAATCCCTCTTTAAAAAGATCTAGGTAAGAAGGGTTTTCATTAATCTTTTCTTGTAATTGTTTTTGACCAACTAATTGACCCACTGATTTATTAAATTCATCTAATTCTTCATTACTAAATGAACCAATAATACTAGATAGCTGCTGCATTTCAGGACTTAAAGTCATTGATTACCCATTAGTTGTTTAAGAAGATTTACAGCTTCATCAACTTTTGCTGAACGCTCAGTATCTTCAGTGCCTAAAGAGCTTTCTTCTTCTAAAGTTTCTTCCAAATCTTCAGGTACTGGTTGACCGTATCTTTTGTATAGATTTTTTTGCACTGAAAAAGATTTTTTCCTTTCTGCTTCTATCTTTTTATTTATTTTGGATCTTTCTTTTTCACCTACATCTTTATTCCAAGTAATCATCCGTGTAAAAGGATCTATCATTCCATAAGGTCTAATAATATCATCTACTTTTGATTTAGTTCGTGATTTTTGCTGATTAAGTTCTTCATTTAACTTAAGCTGTTTACCTTCTTCTTTTTGCAATTTTGCTTTAAAAGCTTCTTTTTGGATGTCACGAGGTAAATTAGGATCTATACCAGCCTTTTCTAAAGCACTCCTTTCTCTTGTTGCAGCTTGTTCTTGCACTTTTCTTTCTGCTACAGATTCTAAATACTTAATCGCTGCTGGTTGACGTTCCGGTGAAACACTAGAAAGAATCTTTCCTATAGAAGCCTGTACAGCTTGTGGGTTATCAGAATCCAAAGCACTAGAGATGATATCATCAATTGTTTGCTTTTGCTGTACTTCTTTAAAAGCTCCAGAAATCTTATCACTTGTTTTTCTTGCACGTTCTGATGCTTGCTGAAATCCAAAACTCATAATTGTACCTTCTTATTTTACATACCCTGGGCGTGTTTCTTCTGTTTTATCTTCTGTT